>Ga0209256_1000095_pt1 | contig 206120 bp, 219 predicted proteins | sample AraplaCol_mCL_r2_2_FD_184270 | JGI IMG/M metagenome (GOLD analysis project Ga0209256, IMG submission 184270) | Arabidopsis root microbial communities from North Carolina, USA - plate scrape MF_Col_mCL_r2 (SPAdes) (version 3) | ecosystem: Host-associated > Plants > Roots > Endosphere | place... | reverse complement strand
TGCGGCGTCGGCATGCCGTCGGCCCGGATGACCTCCACGTCGAAGCTCGCCATGCACCGCGCGATGCGGTCGAGGATGTCTGCCTTGCCTTCCCAGACAAAGAGGTCGAGTTCGTCGAAATTGGCGGGGGAGGTCATGAACGCTTGAATTGGTCGACGCTTAGGTCTGCAGATTGGGGCAACTCAATAGACGAGCGATGGTGCGGCATTGCAATCCAGAGTACGGAGATTGACGTCTACTTGACCCAGGTGAAGTCCGAGGACGTTCTGCAGTAGAGGAGTGAGTATTTGGGTGCCTAGGGCGTCAAGAATCGGCTGCAACAGTTGAAGCAAGAAGCCAACTAGGGAGGTAACTGCATTCGGTGTCGACCCGCTTCCGCTGCTGGACGAATTCTTCAAGCTGTCCGCGATCTTGCTGATGCATCCGGCATCCGAGCCATAGCCGCCGAGTAGGCCTCCTCCTGTGCATGTATTGCCTAGGAGGCCACCAAGGATGCCGTTTAGTACGTCTCCTACATTGTTGAGAAGGCCACCCACCAAATTGAGGATTCCAGAAATAAGACCGGCGACATCCAGTGTCAGCAGCTGGTTCAAGATGCTCACTGTGTCTGTGCCCAAGTTGCCGAGAAAGCCGCCGAGACCGTTGGCCGCTGCTGTGATCTTGTTGTTGACCGTTGTCAGTCTTGCTTTCCGGCAAGCACTGTCGTTTGCACCGCAGGGAGGGGCTCCCCAAAGATCCGTCGCCATGGCCTGACGCTGTGCATCGGTCAGCGGCGGCGATTGGCTCAGTGAGTTTGCCAAGAGCGATGCAAGCAAAGCATTGGTGATATTCGAGACGGTCGTTCCAACCAGTAGATCGTTGCCTAGCGTGCCGGTCTCGGACTGCGCCAACGTCACGTAGGAGTTAGGCGGGAGTGGCAACGCATCGATCTTGAGTTGAGTGTTGAGCGACACAAGGTTGATGCCGAGGAGCCCCACGTTCAGCAACTGCTCATTCTGAAGGTTGGTGTCGCAGCTGGCGCTCTTTGAGAAAATCTCGTCTTCCTTCGAAGGATCGGCTCCTGGTTTGCCCACGCAGACTTTGAGAATCGATGCTTGCACATCGATGCGCGCACGATCCACTCCTGCAGGAGTTCTCAACTCGGGTGTGCACATCTGCGTGAGAGTTCCCTTGCCGTTGACTGCGTCAATCATGACCGGAAGCTTCAGCCGCACAAGGCTGCCCACTATGGGAAGGTTGCCAGTATCGATCTGGACATAGGTTCTCAACTGCCCGGTATATGCAGTTGCCCCGACACCACCGACGGCGATAGACGGCGGCTCGATGAGTGCCACGCGAGACTTGATGAGATTTGCTACGCTCAAATCGTTGATGGCGATGGCATGCTTTTGCGTGGCGATACCGATGCCGGTAGAAAGAACGTCGAGTGCATTGATTCCCACGTTCAATGCCGCACCCGCCGGGCCGTCGGGTGCGGTGATTTGTAACAGGGATCCTAGGGGAACGGTCAATCCCGAGAGGCCGAGCTTGGCCTGGATGGCATTAAGAAGAAGGATGTTGCTTGCCAGCAAATCGCTACCGGCACCTGCCGCTTGCACCGTTGCGTCTAACAACTTGGCGAGCGTGACGGTCTGTGCGTTGAGAAGTGCATTCAACTCTCCTACGGTTATGTCTGCGCTGACTGGCAGTTCCAGTTTTTCCAGCAAACCGGCCGGTGTCACTTTAAGTTGGGCAAGACCGTCATAGCCAACCAATGAGCCGGATAGATTGAGGCCGATGCCTTTGAGTGCCCGTCCCAGCAGTGAATCGCCGCTGATCTCGACGAGCTTGGTGCCGATGGAAAATGAAGCAAGCGGAGCACTCAGTGCAGCCACGGCACTGACGCTGATGATGCGATTGCCGTCGAAGAAGGGCAGAAGTTTCACAGTCTCCTTCTGAAAGCTCACACGTACTGCATTCGGAGTGCCGGAGGTCGCGGGAGACTGGAAGCTGGTGGCCCTGTCCCAATAGCCGCATTGCACTTCACTTGCGACCAGCGAGAAACCAATAGGCATATTGCGTGCCGTATCGCTTGCCGAGGTGCCGTTTGCGTTCGATTGCGCCGCGGTACTCGCTGCGGTGCAGCCGCTGCGGATCTGCTGTGCACCCGCCAGCGCGGCAAGGTCCGCCGCCTTCTGGAATTCCCGCTTCATGAAGTACATGAAGCCGATCTCGGTACCGATCAGAGTGATGACGATCAAGCTCATCGCGATTGCCGTGTTGATGAGGACCGAACCACGGATTCGCCTGTGGCGAGGGTGATTCTGAAATGCAGCGTTCATGTCGAAGATGCCCTTCAAGACGCTTGAAGCGCGGCGGTTGTCCGGCTTTGCAATTGATCGGGCATCCATTGCTCCACCAGTGGAATCGTGGGTAGTAGCTGGTTTGCGCTATAGGGGTACCTTACGGTGACTACATAGCGGATGTAGGCTCCCGGGCTGCTCGGAGTGCTGCGGGCCACGTCCACCGGAACGTTGGCGATGATCCAACTGCGTCGCGCTGCAATGCTGGTGTTGGCCGACGCGGGAACCACTATCGAGTTGGCAAGTGAGTCGTACACAGCATCCTTGACGCGCTGATCGCCTGCAGTTGGTGCTGGCGTAAGCAGGCCCACAGTCCGCGCCCCTTCTTCCGATGCTCGCGTGATCGACTGCTGCACATAAAACACCGCTCCGAAGGTCGCCAGTGCATACAGCACGCTGAACAGGATGACAAAGACCATCGCGAACTCGATGGCGGCCACGCCGCGCTGCATTCCACCGGCAGTCTGGCGCCTCTTGCCATTCGAATATCGACCAGCAGTCAAGGAACTCTCCCATCGAGGAGCATGTTTGCCTTGCCGACAATCTGGTCAGGCATTGCAAAGCTGGGGAAGGGTGGCAGCAATTGCTGCAGATTGTTGGCCGTGACGGTCACGATCATCTGGCATCGTGTATCCCAAGTAGTGCATGCGGGGTTTGCGCAGTTGTTCGTCAGCACCTCGCACACTGTTGCTTCGACGCCTGGAGCCACTTTGCTCGGCATCCAGCTGCTGCTGGACATTGCAGTCGCCGTGGCCTGATCCTTACGCTTATTCAGAGTGGGCTGGTAGCGCAACGCCGCGCGGGCACCATCTTCCGCAGCGTTCTGCAACCCCATGCGGAACGCGAACAGCATGCCGTAGGTGATGACGCCGTACAGCAGGGAAAAGGAGATCAGGAACACCATGGCGAACTCGACGGCGTACGCGCCTCGCTGGCCGTGTGCACGGTTGCGGTTGCGAAGTCGGAGGGAGCTGTCCATGGCGCGCCTACTGCGTCTGTGCTGGTTGCGTGGCCGCCTACTTCGGGATGGAGCTGGAGCCTGAGCCGCTGCCCGTCTGCTTGACGGTCGAGCTCATGCGCTCGGGAATGGGAAATTCGAAGCTCTTCAGGTAGCGTTCGTAGCTGCGCGTCGCGACATTGCCCGCAATAGGACGCGGCGTTGTGGAGGCGATCTCGCCGCCGCGCTGCCATGCGAACAGATCATGCGTGGCGTCGCCCACCTGAAGCGGTTCGTATATGACGTAGTCCTCCTCGTCCATCCCTTCCTGCCCCTGCGCGGGCGTCGGGTCGGGAGTGGTCGGGCCTGCGGTACCAGCGGCGGCCGGGGCCTTCGATTCCTGGACCTTCGCGGGTGTGGGCTGTGCTTGCTGCTGTGCCTTCACCGCGGGTCCGAAAGCCATCAGCACGGCTGCGATGCCGAACGCGGACAGCATGGCCAGACCGTTCGTAGCGACGGCGCGCGCCTGCTTTTTTTCTTCTCTTCTCATTGGGTGCCTCGTGAGGTCGGGGTCGGCGAAATGGCGGCCGCGGCATCTACTGCAACGGGGTTGAGCTGGCTGGCCGTGCGAATGCCGCCGCTGCCGGACCAGCGGGATGCCTTGAGCATCAGCGGCTGTTGCTGCGTTGCCATACTGTCTTCGCGCGCCGGCTCGGTGGCGGCGGGAAGCGGGCGCACGATGGCAACGGAAGGCAGCGCGGCGCGGGCAGCTGCGAGAGGCGTCGTACCGCCCGCGCGCAGCTGCTGCGCTGCGTCGCGCACCGCCGCGCGTGCCGCGGCGGACATGCGGTTGGCTTCCATCAGCCTGTCGGCCTGTTCGCTCTGGCCCGTGACTTCGAGATACAGCGCGAGATTCGACTGTGCCTGGGCGCTGTCGGGGCGCAGCTGCAGCGCCTGCATCAGCGGCAACCGTGCTTCGTCGATCTGTCCGGCGCGCAGGTTGGCATAGCCCAGGTCGCTGAGCAGGGCTGCGTCGGTGGGCGTCAGTCGCTGGGCCTGCTTCAGCAGTTGCACGGCTTCGGCGAAGCTGCCGCGGGTGCCGGCCAGGAGGCCGAGGCCGCGGTAGCCGGCGCTTTCGAGCGGCGTGCCGACCAGGCGCTTGTAGGCCTGTTCGCTCGCGGCGGCCTGTCCGGTCTGGCGCAGGGCATCGGCGCGCATGCGGGTCGACTCGGGCGACACGCCCCATCGCTGTTCCAGTGCATCGATGTGCGCCAGCGAGGCGAACCACAGGCCTTCCTTCTGCATCTGCTCGACGAGCTTGAGATAGGTGGCTTTGGTGTCGACGGATGCTCCTGCCTTGGTTTCGGCGGCTGCTTCGGCGGAGGCGCGCTGCTGCGCATCGGCAGCAGCGGCGTACTGGTCCTTGAGCGCGCCACATCCGGTGATTGCGACGGCGGCCACCACCGCGACGCCGCAGGCTAGCAGACGGCCGGCGCGGCCCGTGCGCCCGGGGAGATCGAGGGGTGTCATTTGCTGATGGCTCCCAGTGAACGGAATATTGCGATGAAGCCCGGTCCCGCGGTGACGATGACCAGTGCCGGCAGCAGCGTGGTCACCATGACGCCGGTCATCTTCACGGTGATCTTTCCGATGCGTTCCTTCATCTCGGAGCGGCGGCTTTCGCGCAACCGGTCGCTGTAGATGCGTAGCGGCTCCTGCACCGCGCCACCGTGTCTGTCGACCTGCACCAGCAGCGAGACGAGGCCGCGCATGTTCTCGTTCCTGTGCAGCGTTGCGAGGCGATGCAGGGAATGCTCGCGCGTGCGGCCCTGGCTGTACTGCGCGTTGGCAATGGCCAGCTCGAAGCCGAGCACCCGCAGCACATGGCGGAAGTCGGTCGCCATGATCTGCAGGCTCTGGTCCAGGCTCAGACCCACGCCTTGCAACAGCCGCAGCAAGTCGATGAACAGGGGCAGCTCCTGCGCCGCGCGCTCGCGCCGGCCGGCGGCGATGCGGCCGAGCACCCACTTGGGCGCCATGAAGCCGACGGCGGTCGCGGTGGCGAGGACGATGGTGACGGTGCTGCGCACATGCCCGCCGCTCCAGAAGACATAGGCCAGCAGCGGGAGCACGAAGGCAAGCGAGATCCGCGTGACCAGGAAGATGAGCTGCGACCGCTTCGAAGGAAAGCCGCACTGGTCGATGAGGTTGCGGTCTTCGTCCGCCACCAGCGCACGGCCGAGCTTCGAGTCCAGCCAGTGGAAGGGCAGGTCGAGTTCGGGCTTGGGAGGGGCGTCCTGATCCACGGCGAGTTCGACGGCGGACTTCGAGCCCGGATCGGCGGCTCCGGCCGCCTGCCTGATGGCCCGGCCGATGACCTGCCCGCTGCGCGTGCGGCGAAGCTCGGCCGCGATGAGCGCCGCGGCGCCCACCAGCAGGCCCAGCGCCAGCAGAACGATGCTGTAGATGGTCAGTTGGCTGGACGTGAGCGCCGTCATGCCAGCCTCGCCAGACGGTAGAGCAGCGCTGCACCCGTCAGCTGCAGGCCCACCGCGGAAAAGATCAGGATGCGGCCGGTGCCATCGTTCCACATGCCCATGAAATAGCTCGGATTGGTGAGGATCAGGAAGGCACCAACCGCCACCGGCAGCAGGCCCAGGATCCAGGCCGAAAGACGCGTCTCCGAAGACAGCGCGATCAGTTCCTGCTCGGCCTGCTCGCGGTCGCGCATGAAGTTGCTCACGCGTTCCAACAGCAGGTCGGCGCGGCCGCCGTATCGCACGCCCAGGCCTAGGATGGAGGCGAGCAGGTACATCTCCTCGATGCGCACGTTGTCCGCTGTCTGGTGCAGCGCGCGGTCGAGATCGACGCCCGCGCGCACCAGTGCCGCCGCGCGTTCCAGGTGGCCGCGCAACGGCGCCTGCGTGGTGGCGATCGCGAGCTGGAAAGCCGCCTGTGTGGAGTTGCCGATGGTGATCAGCCGCACCATGGCGTCGATGTAGCCGGGAAGCTGGTGAATGAGCTTGCGGCGGAACTTCTGCAGCTGCAGCCACAGTGCGAAGCTCGTCAGCAGCACCAGAAGGAACAGCACGCCCAGTGCCGCGAGCCATCCGATCAGCAAGCCTACGAGCACGACGATGCCGACGATGGCCGCGAGTGCGAAGGCGATGGTGCGTGGCTCGACCACGCCCACCATCCACCCGGGAATCACTCGTTCGACAAGGCTGATGCGCTCCGGCGCGACGGGGGCTGCGCCGGTGTCCAGCCATGGGTCGGTGGTGAGGCTGGAGGCAAGGCCGTCGCCCGGCATGTCGCGCAGCGGCATTGGAATCGGCGAAGCATCGGCTGCCGAAGCCGCCGCTGACGCCTGAATCTGCTGACTCAGATGCCGCCCCGTCGCCTGCCGCTCCTGCCGGTTCTTCGCCCACTGCCACAGCAGCAGCCCCGCGGCCGCGAGCAGCAGCGCGATGCAGAACGCGACGAGCAGGCCTTCACGCACGGTTGTCTCCTCCATGCTGCGCCGCGCGCTGCAGCGACTGGCGGAAGCGCGTGATCTTCGGCGAGTGCGGCGCGATGCCCAGCGACACCCAGCGGTCGCGCTCCTCGCCGTCGGGCGAGACGATCGGTTCGTAGCGGTAAAGCTCCTGCATCGCCACCACGTTGTCGTTCACGCCCGTGACCTCGCTCAGCGAGATGATGCGGCGCTGCCCGTTCGAGAGGCGCCCGATCTGCACGATGAAGTCGATGGCGTTGGCGATCTGGCGGCGCAGGCTCACCTCGCTGCCCTGGTAGCCGGCGAAGCCCGCGAGCATCTCCAGGCGGTAGAGGCATTCGCGCGGCGAACTCGCGTGGATGGTGCCCATCGAGCCTTCGTGGCCGGTGTTCATGGCCTGCATCATCTCGATGACTTCGGCGCCGCGCACCTCGCCCACGATGATGCGGTCGGGCCGCATGCGCAGGCTGTTGCGCAGCAGGTCGCGGATCGACACCACGCCCTGGCCGTCGAAGCCGCCGGGGCGGCTCTCCAGCCGCACCACGTGGCTGGTGCCCAGCGAAAGTTCGGCCGTGTCCTCGATGGTGATCACGCGCTCGCGCGCAGGAATGAAGCTGGCGAGCGCATTGAGCAGCGATGTCTTGCCCGAGCTGGTGCCGCCGCTCACGAGGACGTTGCAGCGCGCGCGCACCGCGATCTCCAGCAGCTGCGCCATGCCCGCGTCGAAGGTGCCCAGCTTCACCAGGTCGGCCGGCGTGAGCGGCTCCTTGCGGAACTTGCGGATCGACACCGACAGGCCGTCGATGGCCAGCGGCTCGATGATGACGTTGATGCGCCCGCCGTCGGGCAGGCGCGCGTCGACCATCGGGTTCGACTCGTCGAGCCGGCGCCCCAGCGGCGCGAGGATGCGCCGCACGATGCGCATCACGTGCTCCGAATCGGCGAAGCGCACCGTCTCGCGTTCCAGCACGCCGTGGCGCGACACGTACACGTTCTGGTAGCCGTTGATCAGGATGTCTTCCACGGCCGGGTCGTTGAGCAGGTCTTCCAGCGGCCCGAAGCCGGCGAGCTCCTTGGTGAGTGCATCGGAGATGAGCTGCATCTCGCGGTCGTTGATCGGCACGCGGCGCAGGCGCACGAAGCTGTCGACCTCCAGTTCGACGAACTGCTGGATCGATGCGCGCGACCAGCGGCCGAACTCCGCGCCCAGTTCCTCGATGCGGCTGAGCAGGTGGTCGTGCGTCCAGCTCTTGATGTCCTGGAACTGCTGGGAGTTGATGAACGCCTGGTCGTCGTCGGCGAATTCGATATCGGTGGACATGGGCTCAACCTTCGTGTGAACTCTTCCAGAGGCCGGTGACCTGCGACATGAGCGCAACCCAGCGTGGATCCTTGGCCGGGGGTTGGCCCGAGGCAGACATGTATTCCTGGTGCAGGCTGCGGGCGAGTCCCGTCACGGCCTGCGAATAGGGGTCGTTGCGCGCGGTGCGCACCAGCATCTCGCCGCGGCTGGCGGCAGCGAGCAGCTGGGCGCTGCGCGCGGGCAGCACATGCCGCAGCGGCAGCTCGAGCCGCTCGGCGATGTCCTTGGCCGACAGGCCGACGTGGCTGTCGAACTTGTTCACCACCAGCGACAGGCGCTCGGTTTCGACGCCGCGCGCGCGCAGCTCCTTGAGCATGTTGGCCGTGGAAACGATGCCGCCGATGCTCTGGTCGCACACCACCCACGCCTGCTGCGCCTCGCGCACGGTCTGGGCCATGAAGTCGATGGTCGAGAAGCCGCCGAGGTCGGCGATCTGGAAGTCGAAGAAGTCGGCCAGGCGCTTGATCAGCGAGACCGAGTCGGCGTGCGAGATCTCGCGCACCTGCGCCAGGCTCGCGGGCAGCGGCAGGATGGCCACCCCGCTGGTGTGGTGCGCGAGCGCGGTGTGCAGCAGCGTCTGGTCGAGCCGGCGCAGGTTGCGCACGCCGTCGACGAAGCTGAAGCCGCTTTGCGTGTCGAGGTAGAGCAGGCCGTCGCGCGCGGGCAGGCCCAGGTCGAGCAGGGCCACGCCGTGACGCGAACTGCGGCCCGGCGGGCGCTGCGGCGCCTGCGTGAGCTGGTCGTTCAGCGCGAGAGACAGGCTGGTGGCCAGCGTGGTCACGCCGAGGCCGGCGCGCGCGCCCAGCAGCGCGAGCGTGCTGCCGCGCGTGCCGCCCTGGAGCGTGCTGCGCCGCTCGAGCAATGTGCGCAGCGTGACCACGGCGTCGGTAGGCGGCGCGGCCATGTCGATGAAGTCGTCCACGCCCGCGCGCAGCGCCGAGAGCATGGCGGCGGGCTCGGCGGAGACACCGGTGGCCAGCACCGGCAGCGTGGGCCAGTCGCGCTTCAGGCGCTGGTGGAGCTGGCTGGCGGTGGCGCCCTGGTCGGGCGAGAAGTCGATGAAGACCGCCACCGGCCCCAGCAGGGCGATGCGCTCGTCGATCGACTTCGTGTCCGGCGGCAGGACCACCACGGAGCCGAGGGTGCCGAGCGCGTCGGTCAGCCAGGTGATGTGGCCGCCATTGCTCGACGCGAAGAGATAGGTCTCGCTGCCTGTTTCTGGGATGCTGTCGCGTGGTGCGTTCATGGTGCCAGCCTGCGATGCATGTTCCGGGTCATCGATGTCGGGTCGGTCAGCGGGAGAAGCCGGGCACGGGCGTGTCGATCGCGCCGCCCAGGAAGTACGAGCGCCACACCGCGCCGTCGCGCTGCTCGGCGGTGCCGGGCAGGTAGGGAGTGAGGTCGGTGCCGCGCGCGATGGGCTTGACCAGGTGCGGGGTGACCAGGATCACCAGTTCCTTCTCCTTCATCTGGTAGTTGTTCTTGCTGAAGAAGGTGCCGAGGATCGGCAGATCGCCCAGCAGGGGCACCTTGTCGGCGTTGGAGGTGGTGGTGCGGCTGACGAGGCCGCCGATGATGAAGCTCTCGCCGTCGCCCAGCTCCACCGTGGTGTCGGCGCGGCGGGTGGTGATGGCGGGCACGGCGACGCCGTTGAGGCTCAGGGAATTGGTGTAGTCGAGGTCGCTGGCTTCAGGTGCCACCTTCAGCACGATGCGCTCGTTCGAGAGCACCGTGGGCGTGAGCGTGAGGCCAATGCCGAAGGGCTTGTATTCGATGCTGGTGGTGCCCAGGCCCTGCGGCACCGGAATTGGCAACTCGCCGCCGGCCAGGAAGCTCGCGCTCTGTCCCGACAGCGCCACCAGCGTGGGCTCGGCCAGAACGCGCGCCATGCCGTTGCCTTCGAGGAAGCCGACGTTCAGGCCGATGCCGGCCTTGCTGAAATTGAAGAGCAAGCTGAAGGCCTGTGCCATCGGGTTGTTGTATTCGCCGCTGATCTGTCCGTCGGACGCGAAGGTCGCGGATTTCAGTGAGGATGGCGAGAACACGCCGAAGCTGAAACCGCTGGAGTTGGGCCGCGTGCTGAAGATGTTCAGGCCGGCCTGCTTGAGCACGCTGCGATTGAACTCCACCACCTTTACTTCGACCTGGACGGTGCTGCTGCGCACGTTCACGATCGAGCGGTCGACAAGCTCGGCCTTGTCGGCGGCGCTCGCCAAGGCTGTGTCGCGTGCCTGCTGGTGGGCTGCCATGCTGTCCATAGAGCCGGCAAGAGTGGCAGTGCGGCGCCGTACTTCGATGACGTAGCTGGTCGCTGCCGCGCTGCCCTTTTCCCAGACCATCAGCGAGGTACGGCCCGCGGCCTTGCCGGTCACGATCAGCCGTGCCGCGGGCGAACTCTGCGTCTTGCGCGTGATGGTGACGCCGGCCACCGCCTCGTCGCCGATGGCCATGCGGTCGATGCCCTTGTCGATCACCAACTCCTGCTGGGTTCCCGCGCTCAGCACGATGGGACGTTGCGGTTGTGTGCGCGCCGGCTGCGCGTCGGCGGCAACCGTTACCGGGGACCAGACGGCTTGTGTCATCGCGCACAGGGCAATCAGGGACGGGCGCAGCAGCCGCGAGGAAGTGTTCATGAGGCTGCGAGTGGCACGTGTCGACTGCTCGCGAGGCGTGGTGTGCATGTGTTGTTTTCCTGGATGGCGGATTCCGGCTGGCTGCCTGCTCAGTAGCTCACGGTCTCGCTGCGTTCGCCGCGAAAGACTTCGACCTGAAGCCCGCTTCGCGCGGGACCGCCCGCGCGCGGGGCACCGTTGGGGGCGGCGCGCACTTCGATGGCTTGCGGGCGGACACCCGGGCCCTTGCCGCCGGTGACGAGGTCTGCGGCGGTCAGGCCGGCCTGGGCGCGGTCGAGTCCTTCGAGAGGTGTGCGGCGCGGCTCGCCTGCCTTGGAAACGGACGGCTGCAGGGCGGTGGGCAACTCGGCGAAGAGCTTCGGATCGGGCTCCGACATGTCGGTCGGGTTGCGCAGGGCGAGCATCAGGCGGCCGCTGGCGTCGCCGATGGTCAGGCGGTTCACTTCGTCGACAGGCACGGCGAGAACGGCAGTGCGGGCCTGTTCGTTGCGCTGGGCCTGCTGTGCGGCTGCCTTGTCCGGCGACTTGGATTGCAGACCGTCGACGGAGGCGCTGCCGAAAGCCAGCACGCGCTTGCGTGCGAGCAGCAGTCGTGCCTGGCTGCGATCCACGTCCTTGCCGTCCGACTTGAGCGTGATGAAAACATCCACGAAGTCACCGGGCTGGATCTTGTTGCCTACGCCCATGACCTCGTCGGCCTTGACCGCCACGGCACGCTCGCCTTCGTTGATGCGCAGCGCGAGGCCGGAGACCAACTGGTTCTCCATCACCGGCGTACCTTCGGCGAGGTCGAGCACCGGAACTCGGCCCGTCGCAACGTTCACGTCTTGGAAGGCGCCAACGGGATTGATCGTCAGCCGTTCCACGCGTAGCGCATCCGCGGGAATCGCCAGGCCGGCAGGCAGGAGCTTGGACGCCACCACGACGGGGTATGTAAGCGCCTGCTGGGTCTTGGCGGGAACGTTCGCCGGGTTGGCGGCTGTCGTCACTGGCACGGGCGCCTGCCGGCTCAGCATCCATGCATAGACGCCCAGCGCGATGGCCAGGAGTACCAGGATGGCTGCGATGATTTTGGAGAGATTGATCATGTGCGGCGGGCTGGAGGGTGAGGGCAAGCGATCATGAAAAATGGGAAATGAATGGCCTGCGGCGACAGAGGCGTATGGCTGCTAACTCTGTCGTCCCCAGAACATCCAGGCCACCGTGGCCAGTGCGAGGTAGGCCCCGTAAGGGATGAAGCGAGCCCGGCTTGGCGATCTGCCGCCAGCGGAGGGGGAGGGCGGGCCCGAAAGGATCAGGGCAAGCCGTGGGAAGAGGGGCCAGCGCTGCAGGGCGAGCCAGAGGGCTCCGTGCAATCCTGCGAACAGACTGGCGATGATCCAGATCGGCACCAAGGCGGACATGCCGACCCAAAGTCCGAGAGCACCAGCGAATTTCACGTCGCCTGCTCCCATGAGCCCCATTGCGTAGAAGAGCAAGAGGAAACCGAAGCCTGATGCGGCGCCTGCGAGTGCTGCTTTCCAGCCGATGCCGAAAGGCTGCGCCCCGAGGCCGAGGATTGCCAGAGCCAGGACAACTCCGGACAGGACCAGCCAGTTGGGAACACGGCGCTTTCGGAAGTCATATACGGCAACACAGAGCAGCCAGAACAAGCAGGTCAATGCCGGCACTTGTTTTTACTTGACGGTAGTCTTCAACTCACTGGTAATGTCCGTGAAGACCTTGGCCAGTCGGGCACCTAGACCATCTTCTCCTGCCAAAACTCCAACGATGGCAACGGAAATAAGCCCCGCAATAATTCCATATTCAATTGCGGTCGCGCCTTCTTCATCGCGCAAAAAACGAGCAATAGAGCTAAGCATGATTTCCCCTTTCAGGAAGTGTTAACAAAGGCTTGCGAGGTGGATGTTATACAGCGTAACTCCGTGTATCAACAAGGCAAACCCGCAAGACTTTCGTCAGAGTGTGCTAGCCGAAAGGGGTAAAGCAGGATAGCGGCCAGCCTCTCGCCAGCCCGAGCCAGGAGTGGCCTGGTCAGCTGGTTAACGATTAGGAAACGAATTTTTCCCTCTGTAGGCCACATGGCGCCTCCCATGAAGGGGGGATGTGGCGTAACGCCTCGGGGAACGCTCGGAGCGGGGGTGTTACGGGAACAAACCCGTTACGCGTTACGTAGCATGGGGCTCGGAGCCCCAGATGTAACGGTCAAAAAAGGCCCAACTCGTGAGCAAAAAGTCACGAGTTTGAGGGGGTCGCCCCTTCGGCGGGAGGGTTTCGGGCCGGGCTTCAGCCCAGGATTTCTTCGTGGAAGAGCTTCCAGTCGGTACCCTGGCGTAACCAGTACTGGCGACGGGAACGTCCGCTCTTCTCGCCTTCGAACACTTCGCCGAAGGTAACGACCATGGTGTCGTCGCCGTCCTTCCAGTGAAGGTACGACATGTCCTTGAGTTGGACGCGCTTGCCCTGCGCATATTTCACTTCGTCGTCGACGACTGAAATTCCCTCATTGGATTTCTTGCTGCTGCGCTGGAAATCGGGCAAATAGAATTTCTTTAATTGCGCTTCATTTCCGCTGGCGCGGGCGTCTTTCCAGCCGTTGATAGCACTTGTAATTGACTGGGATTCTTTTTCTGCCTGCGGTTGCGAAATCCATTGCAGGCTGCGCGCGGTCACCACCGGGGTGGCGCCGATTTGCACTTTTCGCAATAGCTGCCTGAGGTCGGGGTTTGCCATGACCACGCAGCCGTCGCTCGCCAGCGGCGCCCGGGCGAACTGCTGCGGCGGCGTGCCGTGCAGCCAGATGCCGCCGCCGGTCTTGCCGCGCCGCACGTCGTACGGGTTGGGGTAGTTGATGGGCAGGGCACCCGCGCCGTAAAAGTCCTTCAGCGACTTCGGATCGAGGCTGCTGGTGATGTAGTACACGCCCAGCGGCGTGCGCGCATCGCCTTCGGTGACCTTGTCGGTGCCGGCCTTGCCGACCGAGATGTAGTAGTCGGCCGTGAGCTTCAGGCCCTTGTCCGAGTTCTCGAACAGGTACAGCCGCGAGCGCGATGCGTCCACGGCGATGGCGTAGCGGCTGCGGGTGGACAGCGCCAGGAACTGCGAGGGCACGGTGTTGGCCGGCGGGCGGTCGCGCAGGGCCTGCAGGCGGCGCTTCGATTCCTCGTGCAGTTCGGCCATGGCCGGGTTGCCGCGCATCTTCGCGATGCTGGCGGTGTCGGGCAGCGAGTTCGACGGCGGCAGCTGCGCCGCGAGCAGGTCGCCGTAGACGAGCTGCGCGAGCTGGAAGTTCGGATAGTCGCGCACCAGGTCGCGCGCCTTGGCCAGCGCGGGGCGGGTCTGGCCGCGGCCGAACATTTCGTAGACCGCGATCAGGCGGGCTTCGGCGTTGCTGGCTTCCTGGATGGCGCCTGCGGGCGCAGGCTTGCGCGTGGTCCTGGCGGCGGTCGCCGAAGTCGCGGCCGCTGCAACAACGGCGGTACCGGCCTTCCTGCTTTTGGCGCTGCGGGCTTCCTTCGCTTCCTTGGCGGAAGAGGGGCGTCCGGCCGCACCGGCACGCGCCGTGGACCGTGCATTGGCAGCCGGGCCCTTCGCCCTGGTTTTTTCCTTGTGGACGCTGCCGCTTGTCTTGGCCGTCTTGCCGGCGGCGTTCGAAGCCAGCGCGGCACCGGGCGCCGCGAACATCAGTGCGGAAACGGCGGCAAGCGCCGCGAGCAGTTGCTGCCCGCTGCGCAGACGAAAAAGGGGATGCTGAAGCCGGCCCTGCCGGACGATGTCTGCCACTAGCCGCCGACGCTTTCCTTGCGAATGTGCCATTGATTGCCCGAGCGCTGCATCTCCAGCGTCTTGCGGCTCGAAACATTGAGGTTGTCCGCGCGGTAGATCTGGCGGAACCTGGCCGTCGCGTTCTGGCCGTCGACCTTGATCGCGAGGTTCTCGATGTTCACGCTGATGCTCGACTTGCCGACGATGCGCGCGCGGCGGTCTTCTTCCCAGTTCTTGCGGCTCTGGCCGCCGGCGGGCGTGAAGTCGGGGCCGTAGGCCGCAAGGTAGCGGTCCATGTCCTGGCTGGCCCAGGCCGAGGCCCAGGCGCGCACGGCCGATTCGACTTCGGCATTGGCGGTCGCGCTGGCAGCCGGTGCCGGGGCGGGCGCGGGAGCCGGCGCTGTTTCCGGCGGCTTGGGTGCGGCGGCCACCGGTGCGGGAGCGGCCGCGACCTTGGCGGGCGGCGGAGCGACAGGTGCCGGAGCCGGCGCAGGCGCTGCCTTTGCAACCGGGGCCGGCGCGGGCGCGGCGGCGATCAGCGCGGTCGGCTTGGCGCCGGGCGGCGTCGGCGTGAAGAGTGTACGGATCACCGCCAGCTTGGGCTGCACGGCCGTGTTGTTCTGGTCGAGCTGCAGCGCCTTGCTGTAGGCCTGGCTCGCGAGCCGGGCGTACACGTCGCCGAGGTTCTCCTGGGCGGTGGCGTAGCTGGGGTTGGTGCGGATCGCGCTTTCCAGCGCGGCGCGGGCCTTGTCGAACTGGTTCTGGCTCGCGTAGATCACCGCGAGGTTGTTGTAGGGCTCGGGCAGTTCGGGCGCGTCGAGCGTGAGTTGCGTGAAGGCGGCGATGGCTTCGTTGCGCTTGCCGGTGTCGAGCTGGATCACGCCCTTGAGGAAGCGCATCTGCGGATCGCGCGGCTTGTCCTTCAGGTAGGCCTCGGCCTTCGCCATGGCCTCGTCGAGCTTGCCGGCCTGCATGAGCTTGTCGACTTCCTCATGCTCGATGGCGGCCAGCGCCGGAAGGGCGGCGCCACAGGTGGCCGCGGCCAGGAGCAGGGCGCGCACGGTGGGGGAGAAGCTGAAACGGGCGCGTGGCCTGGGGCTCTTGGGCATTGCGGACAAGACCTCGTAGGGGTGGGTGATGCGGCAGGGATTGTAAGTGGGGCGGGTAACCCCCCGATACAGGGATGACGGGGCTTTCGCGGCCTTTAGGCTTGCCCGCAACGCCGCCCGAAGCCCCCGCGCCGGGCAGCCCCGCAGTACAGTGCCGCCGTGGACCGCCTCCAAAGCATTGAAACTTTCGTTCGTGTCGCGCAGACCCAGAGCTTCGCCGAAGCCGCAAGGCAGCTGCGGGTGGCCAATTCGGTCGTCACCACGCGGGTCAAGCAGCTCGAGGAGTTCCTCGGCGCGCCGCTCTTCCATCGCAGCACGCGCGTGGTGCGGCTCAGCGACATGGGCCAGGCCTTCCTGCGCGACTGCACCGAGCTGGTGGCCCGCGCCGACAGCATCGTCGACCAGATGCGCGATGCGCGCGGTACGCCTTCTGGCACGCTGCGCGTGCATGCGCTGACCGGCATGGTGCTGGGACGCTTCGCCTCGCTGCTGCGCGAGTTCCAGTCGACTTACCCCGACATCCACCTCGAGCTGATCGTGAGCGACGCGGTGGCCGACCCGGTAAAGGCGGGTGTCGACTGCGCGCTGCAGATCTTTCCCGCGGCCTCGCAGGAGTTGGTGGCCAGGCCGCTCTTCCCTGTGCGGCGGGTGCTGTGCGCCACGCCGGCGTACCTGAAGGCGCACGGCACGCCTGCCACGCCGCGCGAACTGCACCGCCACAAGCTCGGCCTCTATTCGGGCTACCCCACGCGCGACCGCTGGACCTTCCACCACGGCGGCGAGCAGACCACCATCTACCTCGCCGCGGCGCTTCTGACCAACAGCGTGCACCTGCTGCGCGAATATGCGCTGGAGCATGCGGGCATCGTCTGCCTGCCCACGCTGGTGGCGGGTGACGCCATCGCGCGCGGCGAACTCAGCGTGGTGCTGGCCGAGCACCAGCTGTCGTCGTTCTCGCTGAGCGCGGTGTATGCCGGCACCTCGCGCAATGCGCTGAAGCTGCGCCTTTTCATCGAGCACATCGCCACCCGGTTCACGCGCGTTCCTCCGTGGGATGCGACGTTGATCGAGCGTGGCCTCATCCCGTCGGAGCTCATCGAGTTCAGCCGCACCAGCGGATGAGGTGAGCACTCCCCCAGGCTCCGCGCACTTCGTGTCGCTTCGCCAACCCCCTCGCCGGGGGCGACGCCGGCGGCCCGGCGGAGCCGGTTCCGCGGCGTCCTGCGAACGAGCCTCGTGGGTTGCTCCCGAGCGCAGGTCCGACAGGGGGTAAACCCCAGCGATTATTCGGAAGCTCCGAATAATCCTCTTCCAAACTGGTCCCTACCGGTGCCGCCGCATGGCTCCTAGAGTTCGCTCACCCAAGGAGACAAGCCATGACAGCCGCCAAATCCACCGCCACCTACAAGACCCGCTTCGGATCCCTCAAGCACTTCGAGAAGGGCCACGTCGAACCCATCGACGACGACGTGCGCCACTACGCCTTTTCCAACTGCTTCGAGATCGCGAGCCTCAGCAAGCCGTACGAGAAGGTCGTGTTCGGCCAGAACCAGATCTACGTGCTGGAGACGCTGCGCGCCGAAGGCGCCTCGCCCTGGTACACCTGCGCGCACGACGAGTTCGCGCTGGTGATGGACGGCGACGTCGAGGTGCACCTGGTGCAGCTCGACGAGAGCCAGGCGGTGGCCGACAAGGACAAGAACGGCGCCGTGCTCGTGAAGGGCGAGCCCAGGGGAAAGAAGATGGGCTGGATGAAGCTCTCGCGCGGCCACCAGGGGCTGCTGCCGAAGAACACCGCCTACCAGTTCCGCAATGCCGGCGAGCCGGGCGTGATCGTGCTGCAGAGCTGCAAGGGCGATCTCTCGATCGAGAAGTGGGCCGACATCTGCCAAGCACATTGACTCGCCCCCAGGCTTCGCGCACTTCGTGTCGCTACGCCAACCCCCTACCGGGGGCAACACCTGCGGCCCGGCAAAGCCGGTTCCGCGGTGTTCCACGAAGGATGCAGGCCACCTGTTCAGACCAGACAAGGAAAACACCATGAACGCACCCGCAGAACTCGCCAAGGTGATCGCGTCGCAGCCCGACGCCACGCTCGGCTACAAGGACTTCTCGCTCGGCAGCTTCAGCTTCCGCCGCGACGAGTATTTCGTGCACATCGGCTGGAAGACCCGCGACGGCCGACCCATGAGCCACACCATGGACGCCGGCAGCTACCTGCGCGCGCTGATGCGCGACGTGGCCTGGGGCTTTTTCTACGGCTGGGTCAACTTCGACGACGTGTTCGGCACCGTCAATCACTACGAGTCGGTCGACCTGTACGCCGGCAGCTTCAACGGCACCATGAAGGAAGCGGGCATCGACCTGCTGGAGAACTTCCCGACCGCGCAGATCCGCGCCACCTTCGAGGCGATGCTCGACGACTGGACCAACGAGAGCTTCGATCCCTTCGCCGCGCCGCAGGAAACCGGCTCGCCCTACGGCCGCAAGAGCGGCAACAACACCGCCAAGATCACCAGGGCGCGCGAGCTCGCCAAGCGCTGCGTGGGCCTGAAGGGCGACCTCGACCTGCGCAGCGACGAGCGCGGCGCGCCGGTCAACCGCGCCTTTGCCGACGTGCCGCAGGGCCAGCCCGAGCTGCACCCCGAGCCCGGCTTCGAGAACGAGGTGCACGCCTTCAATCTCTTCGGCTTCCTGAGCCGCTCGCAGGTCACCTGGAACCCGAGCTTCACCTCGGTGGTGAAGCACAGCTACATGTGCCCGACCACCGAGGAGCACATCCTGCCGATCATCCACGGCAACGACCGCGTCGAGTGGTTCTTCCAGATGACCGACGAGATCCACTGGGACTGCGGCGACAAGAACACCGGCAGGCCCATGGCCCGCGTGATCATGAAGGCCGGCGACATGGCCGCCATGCCCGCCTACTGCCGCCACCAGGGCTTCAGCCCCAAGCGCTCGATGCTGCTGGTGTGGGAGAACGGCTCGCCCAGCCTGGTCTACGAGATCCAGAAGGGCGAGTCGCCGGAGATTCCGGTCCAGTTCTGAATGGCCCCCTCTCCCGCGAGCGGGAGAGGGCTGGGGTGAGGGTCGCCGCTGCGCCCTGAACGCCCCCTCACCCAGACCCTCTCCCCAAGGGGAGAGGGAGGAATGCAAAGACATGAAGCCCAATGACATCGCCGCTTCGGCAGGCCTGCGCACGCCCATCCGCCGCCAGCTCTTCATCGACGGCCGCTTCGTCGACGCCGAGTCCGGCGAGACCCTTGCCACGCTGAACCCGCACGACAACACGCCCATCGTCGAGGTGGCACTCGCCGGCAAGGCCGACGTCGACAAGGCCGTGGCCGCCGCAAAGCGCGCCTTTCCCAAGTGGAGCCGCATGGCCGCCGCCGACCGCGGCCGCATCCTGCTGAAGCTGGCCGACCTCATCGAGGCCAATGCCGAAGAACTCGCGCGCCTCGAATCGCTGGACACCGGCCACCCGATCCGCGATTCGCGCCGCCTCGACGTGCCGCGCACCGCCGCGTGCTTCCGCTACTTCGGCGGCATGGCCGACAAGTTCCAGGGCGAGACCATCCCGGTGGAAGAGGGTTTCCTCAACTACACGCTGCGCGAGCCCGTCGGCATCGTCGGCCAGGTGGTGCCGTGGAACTTCCCGCTGATGTTCACCAGCTGGAAGATGGCGCCCGCGCTCGCGGCCGGCAACTGCATCGTGATGAAGCCGGCGGAGATCACGCCGCTGAGCTCGCTGCGCATCGCCGAGCTGATGGCCGAGGCCGGCCTGCCGCCCGGCGTGGTCAACATGCTGCCGGGGCTGGGCAGCGTGGCGGGCCAGTACATCGCCGAGCATCCGGAGATCGCGAAGATCGCCTTCACGGGCAGCACAGCCACCGGCCGGCGCATCGTGCAGGCCAGCGCCGGCAATCTGAAGAAGGTGCAGCTGGAACTCGGCGGCAAGGGGCCGAACATCGTCTTCGAGGACGCGAACCTGCAGGCGGCGGTCAACGGCAGCGCATGGGCCATCTTCCACAACCAGGGGCAGGCCTGCATCGCGGGCTCGCGGCTGATGCTGCACGAGAAGATCGCCGACGAATTCCTCGCGCAGTTCATTCCGCTCGCCAAGTCGATCCGCCTGGGCAACCCGCTGGACGACGCGACGGAGATGGGCCCGCTCACCAGCGCGCAGCACCGCGAGCGCGTGCTGAGCTATGTCGACGTGGCGCTGGGCGAAGGCGGTGAGTTGCTGGCGGGCGGCAGGTCGCCCGGAGGCGACCTGGCCAAAGGCTGCTACGTGGAACCCACCGTGATGCGAGCGAAGTCGTACAAGGACCGCGTTGCGCAGGAAGAAGTCTTCGGCCCGTTCGTCACCGTGCTCACTTTCAAGTCGGACGAGGAGGCGATGCAGATCGCCAACGGCACCGACTACGGCCTGGGCAGCGGCCTGTGGACTCGCGACCTGCAGCGCGCCCACAAGGTCGCGCGCGACCTGCATGCCGGCATGGTCTGGATCAACAGCTACAAGCGCGTGAACCCCGGCTCGCCCTTCGGCGGCGTCGGCCAGAGCGGCTACGGCCGCGAGATGGGGTTCGACGCGATGCGCGAATACACGCAGGTCAAGAGCGTGTGGGTGAACGTCGACGCGCGGATACCGCCGCACTTCGCGCGCTGACCCCTGAACCGGCGGCAAGAAGAACACGACAGAAGAAACGGAGACAGCCATGACATTCAATCGCAGACAGTTCACGCAGGCCACGGCCGCGCTGGTGGCGTCGGGCGCGGCACCGCTGGTGTTCGCGGCCGACACGCTGAAGATCGGCTACGTGTCGCCGCAGACCGGACCGCTCGCGCCTTTCGGCGAGGCCGACAAGTGGGTCATCGACCAGATGAAGACGGCGTTCAAGGACGGCATCAGCGTCGGCGGAAAGAAGTACGCGGTGCAGATCGTGCTGAAGGACAGCCAGTCGAACCCCAACCGCGCGGGCGAGGTGGCGAACGACCTGATCCTGAAGGACAAGGTCGCGCTGGTGCTCACGGCCGGCACGCCCGAGACCGCCAATCCGGTGAGCGACGCCTGCGAACTCAACGAGGTGCCCTGCATCTCCAGCGTGGTGCCGTGGCAGCCGTGGTTCTTCGGCCGCAAGGGCGACCCGGCGAAAGGCTTCAACTGGACGTACCACATGTTCTGGGGCCTGGAGGACGTCATCGCCAATTTCACCAACGGCTGGATGACGCTCGCCACCAACAAGAAGGTGGGCGGCCTGTTCCCGAACGACGGCGACGGCAACGCCTGGGGCGACAAGGAGCTGGGCTTTCCCAAGCCGCTCTCGCAGATGGGTTTCACGCTCACCGACCCGGGCCGCTTCCAGAACGGCACGCAGGACTTCAGCGCGCAGATCGCGGCCTTCAAGAAGGAGGGCGTGGAGATCGTCACGGGCGTGGTGATCCCGCCCGACGCCAAGACCTTCCTCACGCAGGCGCGGCAGCAGGGCTTCAAGCCCAAGGTCATCACGCTGGGCAAGGCGCTGCTGTTCCCCGGCGCGATCGAGGCGCTGGGCGATCTGGGCGACGGCCTCTCGACCGAGGTGTGGTGGAGCCCTTCGCACCCGTTCACCTCGAGCCTCACGCAGCAGAGCGCGAAGGCGCTGGCCGAGGCCTACGAGGCCGGCACGAAGAAGCAGTGGACCCAGCCCATCGGCTTCGCGCACGCGCTCTTCGAAGTCGCGGCGAATGCGCTGGGCCGTGCGAAGTCGCTGAAGGCTTCGGACGTGCGCGACGCGGTGGCATCGACTGCGATCAACTCGGTGGTCGGGCCGGTGAAGTGGGGCGGGCAGGGGCCGTTCAAGAATGTCAGCAAGACGCCGCTGGTGCTCGGCCAGTGGGGCAAGGGCAGCAAGTACAAGGTGGAGCTGACCATCGTGAACAACGAGGCGGCGACCAGCATTCCCACCGGCGGCAAGCTGCGGCCGCTGTGAACCCGGGAACGCCATGACGCTGCTGGCACTGCATGCCGTGAGCAAGTCCTACGGCGCGCTCAAGGTCACCGACGACATCACGCTCGCGGTGGCCGAGGGCGAGACGCTGGGCATCCTCGGGCCGAACGGCGCGGGCAAGACCACGCTGTTCAACCTGATCTCGGGCGACGTGCGCGTGGACGCCGGGCGCGTGGAATACGCCGGCCGCGACGTGACGCGGCTGAAGCCGCACCAGCGCTGCCATGCCGGCATCGGCCGCAGCTACCAGGTGCCGCAGCCCTTCGGCAACATGAGCGTGTTCGAGAACCTCGTGACCGCCGCCTGCTTCGGCGGGCAGCAGACCGAGCGCGAGGCCTGGGGCACTGCGCACGAGGTGCTGGAACAGACGGGCCTGATGGCGCATGCGAACAAGCCGGCGGGCGGCCTGACCCTGCTCGACCGCAAGCGGCTGGAGCTGGCGCGCGCGCTGGCGACGCGGCCCAAGCTGCTGCTGCTCGATGAGATCGCGGGCGGCCTCACGGAGCCCGAGGCCGCGGTGCTGGTCGGCGAGCTCAAGCGCATCAAGGCGCGCGGCGTGACGATGATCTGGATCGAGCATGTCGTGCATGCGCTGCTGTCGCTGGCGGACCGGTTGTTCGTCATCAACTTCGGGCAGAAGCTGGCGGAGGGGGCGCCGCGAGCGGTGATGGGCGATCCGGAGGTGAGGCGGGTCTACATGGGGATGGAAGCATGAGCGCAATCGCCTGTCTTCGGACTTGTTCCCTCTCCCGCATGCGGGAGAGGGTTAGGGTGAGGGTGGCGGCGTTCGATGCATCGCGTGCCTTGCCATTGCCGCCGGCCCTCACCCCAACCCTCTCCCGCCAGCGGGAGAGGGAGCAAACACCGCGGGAGCAAAGACCATGAACACGCTGCTCACGACCCACGCCCTCAAGGCCTTCTACGGCGACGCCCAGGCCCTCTTCGGCATCGACTTTTCCCTGGAGCGCGGCGAGCTCGTCGCCATCATCGGCGCCAACGGCGCGGGCAAGTCGACCTTCCTCAAAAGCCTCACGGGCCTGGTGCGCGCGCCGCGTGATGCGATCCGCTTCAAGGGCGAGCCCATCGGCGGCCTGCCGCCGGGCGACATCGTGCGCCGCGGGCTCGCCATGGTTCCCGAGGGCCGCAGGCTCTTTCCGAGCCTCAGCGTCGAGGAGAACCTGCTGATGGGTGCCACGCCATCGCGCAAGGGGCCGTGGAACCTGCAGCGGCTGTACGCGCTCTTTCCCATCCTCGCCGAGAAGCGCAACCAGCCGGGCACTTCGCTTTCGGGCGGGCAGCAGCAGATGGTCGCGCTCGGCCGCGCGCTGATGAGCAACCCCGAGGTGCTGCTGTGCGACGAACTCTCGCTGGGCCTCGCGCCCATCGTCATCCGCGAGATCTATGCAGCGATGCCGGCCATCACCGCGGAAGGCATGACCGTCGTCATCGTCGAGCAGGACGTGACCATGGCGCGGCAGGTCTCGCAGCGCGTCTACTGCTTCCAGGAAGGGCGCGTGTCGCTCGAAGGCCGTTCCGCCGACCTCACGCGCGAGCAGATCTCGCAGGCCTACTTCGGCATCGCGGAGGCGGCCCATGCTTGAGACCCTCGTCCAGGGCGCGCTGCTCGGCGGCCTCTACACGCTCTTCGCGCTGGGGCAGTCGCTGATGTTCGGCGTGATGCGGCTCACCAACACGGCGCAGGGCGACTTCATCATCCTCGGCGCGTTCGCGGTGATCGCGGGCATGTCGCTGACGGGCGGCGAGGCGCCGTGGCTGGTCGCGCTTGCGGTGCTGCCGGTGGCCTTCGGCTTCGGCTACGTGCTGCAGCGCTTCGTGCTCAACGGCACCCTCGGCAAGGATCCGCTGCCCTCGCTGGTCGTGACCTTCGGCCTGTCGATCGTGATCCAGAACCTGCTGCTCGAGCTGTTCTCGGCCGATCCGCGCGCCATCGAGACCGGCGGGCTCAGCACGCAGGGCATCGCGCTGGGCGAGGCGATGTCGGTGGGCGTGCTGCCGCTCGTCGTGCTGGCCGTGGCGCTGACCGCGACGGGCGCGCTGCAATGGCTCTTCGCGCGCACGGCGCTGGGGCGTTCGTTCCGCGCGGTGTCGGACGACCGCGAGATCGCGGAGCTCATGGGGCTGAACGCGAAGAAGGTCTACGCACTCGCGACCGCCATCGCCTTCGTGCTCATCGCCATCGCCGGAGTACTGCAGGGCATGCGCACGACGGTGTCGCCTTCGGACGGGCCGCTGCTGCTGCTCTTCGCCTTCGAGGCGGTGATCATCGGCGGCATGGGCTCCTTCTGGGGCACGCTGGCGGGCGCGATGATCCTGGGCATCACGCAGCAGATCGGCTTCAGGCTCGACCCGGGCTGGGGCATCTGGTTCGGGCACATCGTGTTCCTCGCCGTGCTGGTGCTGCGGCCGCAGGGACTCTTTCCAAGGACGCGCGGATGACGAACATGCCTCCTCCCATCGTCGCGGTCGAACGTGCGACGGCCGCGAGCCGCGCGGCGCTGATCGCCGGCATCGCCATCGTTCTCGTCGCGGCCAGCCTGCCCTTGTGGGGCGAGTCGAGCTGGATGCGCGAGTTCGTCGAGATCGCCTGCTACTTCATCTTCGCGATGATGTGGAACCTGCTCGCCGGCTACGGCGGCATGGTGAGCATCGGGCAGCAGGCCTTCTTCGGCTTCGGCGGCTACGTGATGCTGATGCTGGGCAATTTCGCGGGCGTGAATCCCTTCGTGGCGATCCCGCTGGGGGCGCTGGCGGCGGGGTTGGTGGCGGTGCCGGTGTCCTTCGTCGCGTTCCGGCTCTCGGGCGGCTACTTCGCCATCGGCACCTGGGTCATCGCGGAGGTGTTCAGGCTGAGCTTCGCCAACGCGTCGGCGGTGGGCGGCGGCTCGGGCACCACGCTGACCGCGCTGCGCGGCATCGACAAGGCGATGCGCGAGAGCACGACCTACTGGATGGCGCTGGCCTGCGTGGTCGCGGCGGTTGCGCTGGTGTACCTGTTCCTGCGCAGCAAGCGCGGGCTGGCGCTGCTGGCGATACGCGACAACGAAGTGGCCGCGGAGTCGCAGGGCATACCTGTGGCGCGCATGAAGCTCGCGGTGTACGTGGTCGCGGCCTTCGGCGCGGGGCTCGCGGGCGCGCTGTACTTCGTGGGCAACCTGCGCATCAGCCCTGATGCGGCATTCAGCGTCAACTGGACGGCCTTCGCCATCTTCATGGTGGTGATCGGCGGCATCGGGCGCATCGAGGGGCCGCTGGTGGGGGCGCTCATCTTCTGGGCGCTGAACAAGTTCCTGAGCGACTACGGCACCTGGTACCTGCTGGGGCTCGGGCTGCTCGCGATCCTCGTCACGCTGTTCTTCAAGCAGGGGCTGTGGGGATATGCGCAGCAGCGCTGGGGCTGGTCGCTGTTCCCCACGCAGCGAAAACTGCTTGGCACATCGGCGGTGCGCTAGTACTTTCCTACACGAGAGACCCTGACGGGAAGGCACTTCGGACTTGCGAAAAACATCGTCGTCCTGTAACGTTGTGTAAACACAATGTAAGCGCGTTCCCGTTCTTCTCACTCTCCTGGAGTCATCTTGACGATCACCAAACGCCGCCTGCTCGAAGGCGGCGCGGCAGCCATTGCCGCTTCGCTGCTTGCGAAGACTTCGTGGGCTCAGCAGCAACGCAACAACAGCGCCGGCGAGGCTTCCTGGCCGACCAAGCCCCTTCACATCCTCGTGGGCTTTCCCGCTGGCGCATCGCCCGACCTCGCGGCGCGCGCCATCGCGGAGCCGCTGTCGAAGATCCTGCGCCAGCCGGTGATCGTCGAGAACAAGCCCGGCGCCAGCGGCAACACCGTGGCCGACCAGGTGGCGAAGGCCACCGACGATCACACCGTCGGAGCGCTCATCAACGGCAACCTGACCATCGCGAAGCTGCTCAACCCCGCGCTGACCTTCGACCCCGAGAAAGACTTCGCGCCGGTCGGCCTGATCGGCACCGCGCCGCTGGTGCTGGCGGTGTCGGGCAGCGCCACGGGCAAGACATCGGCCGAGCAACTGCTGTGGGTGCGCAACCTCGGCAGCGGCGGCAAGTACGGCACGCCGGGCGTGGGCACGGTGGGCCACCTGGGCATGGAGCTCATCAAGAGCCGCGCGGCCATCACCGCGCAGCACAAGCCCTACACCGGCAATCCGCAGGTCATCGCGGGGCTGCTGGCCAACGAGATCCAGCTGGCGCTGCTGCCGCCGGGCCTCGCGCTGCCGCACATCAAATCGGGAAAGATCAAGGCCATCGGCGTGACCTCGCCCGAGCGCAGCCCGCTGGCGGGCGAACTGCCCACCATCCGCGACGCCGACGTGCGCGGCGCCGACCTGGAAATCTGGACCGCGCTGGCCGCGCCCGCGAGCATGAAGCCCGCGGCAGTCGCCAAGCTCAACGCAGCGCTGGTCGAAGTCATCAGCTCGCCCGACGTGAGCCAGGCGCTGCTGAAGACCGGCTGGCAGGCCCAGCCCGGTTCGCCCGACACGCTGGCCAAGCGCATGCGCGCCGACACCACGCGCCTGGGCGGCGTGATCATCATGAAGGGCATCCACTCGGAGGGCTGATGCCCTCCGGATTCCACACCGGGCTCGTCTTCAGGTCTTCGACGCGGCGCGCTTGAACAGCGGCTGCTCGAAGCGGATCGTGATGATCTCGGTGTCGTCCGGCTTGCCGGGCACGCGGCCGTCCTCGGTCGGGAAGTTGGTGTCGATGGCGACGGCGAGCGTGTAGTCGTCCACCACCTCGACGCTCTCGACCGAGTCGAAGGGCATGCTGAACTTGCCGTTCGCGACGTTGGCCAGCGGGCCGCCGATGTCGTCCGGGTCGGAGATGTTCAGCAGGTCGACCAGCAGCGTCTTCTTCAGCACGCCGTCGGCGTCCTTCACGTCGAGGTCGACCATGTAGAGGCGCTTGACCACGGCCTTCGAGCCGTAGAGGCTGTCGCGTTCGATCAGTACGAACCTGTTGCCGCCGATGTTGGTCATGTCGCCGATGACGATCTGGTTGTCCTTGGCGGGGCCGTCCTTCCTGTAGACCGGGTTCTTGCCGGTGTAGAGCATCGAGGCGGGATCGAACTCGAAGAAGTTCAGGTAACGCTCGTCATCGGCCACCGGGCGCAGCGCGGCCAGCGAAGGCGCTGCCTCGGGCACCGCGTAGAGGCGGGTCTTGTCGGCGTTGAAGGCCAGGCTCTCGAAGCCCCGGCTCGAAAGCGAAGTCACCGTGGCGCCTTCGTTCATCACCAGCGGGTTGGACGGGCTGCGCAGGAAGGGATGCGGCACCGGGTCGCCCATCAGCGTGCCGTCCTTGTCGAAGTGCAGGATGTAGGGGCCGAATTCCTCGCCCACGAAGTATGTGCCGTCCTTCGCGCGGGCGATCGACTCCACGTCGAGATCGAAGCCCGTCAGCAGGCGGCCGCTGACGATGCGCGGATCCACCGGCTTGCCGCTGTCGACAAGGTTGTTGCCCGAGACCGTCTGGTAGTTGGCGAAGTCGGCGGTGATCTTCAGGTCGACGCCCTTGCCGTCCTTCAGGAAGCCCTTGGAATCGTTGAAGGCGACGTGGCTGTTGACTTTCACGGTGCCGGGCACCGTCGTGCCGTTGGATGCGGTGCGGAAGTCGATGCTGACGTTGTAGAAGCCGACCACGAAGTCGCCGGAGTTGCTCTTGCTGCCGTAGCCGTTGTCGGGCATGGCGGTCCAGGTGCCGTCGTCGTTCTTCAGCAGTGCCGAGAAGCCCGGAAGCGGCTGGCCGTCGACGAAGGGCGGCGTTACGCCGAGCGCGGCGGTGATGAACTGGCCGGTGGTCGGGCCGGGCTGGCGGAACGACGCGGGCAGCGAGGCCCAGCCGGTGAGCTTGTGCGGCAGTCCCGCGGAAGGATCCGGTGACGGCTGGGGAGCGGGCGCAGGAGCCGGGGCGGGTGCCGGAGCAGGCGAAGGAGCCGGCGTACCCGCCACTGGCGGAAGGACGATGCCGTTTCCGTTGCCGCCGCCCCCGCATGCGGCGAGGACTGCGGATGCAACGGCCGCGATTGCAATATGGCGCGGCAGGCTGAGCGAGATGAAGCGACTGGACACGATTGGATCCTCCGGTGTTGTTGTGAGGGGTGCAATCTAGGAAGCCGATGTGACCTGTCCGTGAATGTCCTTTCGCCTTTCGTCCTTCGCTGTTTACCTTTCGCTTTCATTCAGTGCGGATCGGCCGCGATCAGAGCATCCGCGAGACCCGGTCCGCCGCTTCGCGCAGCGCGGGAAGCATGGTCTCCTGCATCGCCTTCGCGCTGGTGCGGTTCGCCTGGCCGCTGATGTTGAGTGCGGCCACCATGCGGCCCTGCCTGTCGACCACGGGTGCGGCCACCGAGATGAGGCCTTCCTCGAGTTCCTGGTTCACCAGGCACCACTGCTGCTTGCGCGCCTGCGCGACCTTGGCCATGAGCGCGTCGATGTCGGTCAGCGTGTGCTTGGTCAGCGCCTCGATGTTCGAGGCCTCGAGCCGCGCGCGCACCTCGTCGTCGTCGAGGTCGGCCAGCAGCAGCCGGCCCAGCGAGGTGCAGTAGGCCGGCAGGCGCGAGCCCACGCCCAGGTTGATGTGCATGATCTTCTTGGTCGGCACGCGCAGCACGTAGACGATGTCCGTCGCGTCGAGCACGGCGGCCGAGCACGACTCCTGCACCTGCTGCACCAGCGCTTCCATCACCGGCTCGGCACGGTTCCAGATCGGCATCGAGGACAGATACGCGAAGCCCAGGTCGAGGATGCGCGGCGTGAGCGTGAAGAGCTTGCCGTCGGTCACCACGTAGCCCAGCGTCTGCAGCGTGAGCAGGATGCGCCGCGCGCCCGCGCGCGTCAGCCCGCTGCCGGCGGCCACCTCGCTGAGCGTCTGGTGCGGTGCATTGGCGCTGAACGAGCGGATCACCTGCAGGCCCCGCGCGAAGGACTGCACGTAGCTGTCGCCGGGGGCCGGTGTTTCGGGTTGTGACGGGTGGGTTGCCATGGTTCGTCTTCCTCTCTAGAATTCATTATACGAACAAATGTTCTTTAGACGAACAAATCGGCAATTCGCAGAATCGGCTGGAGCGTTCAGGCAGGTTCTTTTCTTCGTTCTCTTTCTTCACTCCCGGAGACAGGCTTCATGATCAACAAGATCGCGCGCTCGGTCGCCGATGCCTTGGCTGGCATCCCCGACGGCGCCACGGTTCTCATCGGCGGTTTCGGCACCGCCGGCATTCCCAACGAACTCATCGAGGGCCTCGTCGAGCAGGGCGCCAAGGACCTCACCGTCGTCAACAACAACGCGGGCAACGGCGAGACCGGCCTCGCGGCGCTGCTCAAGGCCGGCCGCGTGCGCAAGATCATCTGCAGCTTCCCGCGCCAGGCCGACAGCCAGGTGTTCGACGGGCTCTACCGCAGCGGCAAGATCGAGCTCGAACTCGTGCCCCAGGGCAACCTTGCCGAGCGCATCCGCGCCGCCGGCGCCGGCATCGGCGCCTTCTTCTGCCCCACTGGCTACGGCACGCAGCTGGCGGGCAACCGCGAGACCCGCGAGATCGACGGCAAGCAGTACGTGCTCGAGTACCCCATCCACGGCGACGTGGCGCTCATCAAGGCCGAGCGCGGCGACCGCTGGGGCAACCTGATCTACCGCAAGGCGGCGCGCAACTTCGGCCCGGTGATGGCCATGGCCGCGAAGAAGACCATCGCCACCGTGCACGACGTCGCCGAGCTCGGCACCCTCGACCCCGAAACCATCGTCACCCCGGGAATCTTCGTGCACCAGGTGGTGCGCATCGAACGCGTCGCCACCCAGGCCGGCGGCTTCAAGAAGGCAGCATGACCATGAGCACGAACTACACCCGCCGCACCAAGGACCAGCTCGCCGCCCGCGTGGCGCAGGACATCTTCGACGGCGCCGTCGTCAACCTGGGCATCGGCCAGCCCACGCTGGTGGCCAACCACCTGCCCAAGGGCCGCGAAGTCATCCTGCAGAGCGAGAACGGCATCCTCGGCATGGGCCCCGCGCCCGAGGCCGGCGAGGAAGACTACGACCTCATCAACGCCGGCAAGCAGCCCGTCACGCTGCTGCCGGGCGGCTCCTTCTTCCACCACTCCGACAGCTTCGCGATGATGCGCGGCGGCCACCTCGACATCTGCGTGCTCGGCGCGTTCCAGGTGTCGGCCACCGGCGACCTCGCCAACTGGCACACCGGCGAGAAGGACGCCATTCCCGCCGTCGGCGGCGCGATGGACCTCGCCATCGGCGCCAAGCAGACCTGGGTCATGATGGACCTGCTCACCAAGCAGGGCGTGAGCAAGCTGGTGAAGGAATGCACCTATCCGCTGACCGGCATCGGCTGCGTCAAGCGCGTCTACTCCGACCTCGCCACGCTCGAATGCACCCCGCAGGGCCTGAAGCTCGTCGACCTGGTCGACGGCCTGAGCCGCGAGGAGCTCGAGAAGCTCGTGGGTCTGCCCATCGCCGCTTAAGGCGGACAGCCGAACGCAGAAGGAAGACAAAAACTACGCAGAAGTCGCAGAGAAGACCATGAAAGCCTTTTATGGTTTTCCTTCTGCGACCTTCGCGTAACCTTCGCGCCCTCTGCGTTCGGTACCCGAATTCAACTTTCCTCAAACAGAGACATCCATGACCAACCAAGCCTTCATCTGTGACGCCGTTCGCACCCCCTTCGGCCGCTACGGCGGCTCGCTCAGCAGCGTGCGCACCGACGACCTCGGCGCCGTGCCGCTGAAGGCGCTGATGGAGCGCAACAAGAACGTCGACTGGCAGGCCGTGAGCGACGTGCTCTACGGCTGCGCCAACCAGGCCGGCGAGGACAACCGCAACGTCGCGCGCATGTCGGCGCTGCTGGCGGGCCTGCCGATCGAACTCGGCGGCGCCACCATCAACCGCCTGTGCGGCTCGGGCCTCGACGCCGTGGGCACCGCGGCACGCGCCATCCGCGCCGGTGAAGCGGGCCTCATGATCGCCGGCGGCGTCGAGAGCATGAGCCGCGCGCCCTTCGTCATGCCCAAGGCCGAGAGCGCCTTCAGCCGCAACAACGCGGTGTACGACACCACCATCGGCTGGCGCTTCGTCAACAAGCTCATGAAGGCGCAGTACGGCGTCGACTCCATGCCCGAGACGGCGGAGAACGTGGCCACCGACTACAAGATCGAGCGCGAGGCGCAGGACCTGATGGCGCTGAACTCGCAACTGCGCGCCGTGGCCTCGCAGAAGTCGGGCTTCTTCGACGCCGAGATCGTGCCCGTGACCGTGCCGCAGAAGAAGGGCGACGCGATCATCGTCAACAAGGACGAGCATCCGCGCGAAACCAGCCTCGAGTCGCTGGCCAAGCTCAAGGGCGTGGTGCGTCCCGACGGCACCGTCACCGCCGGCAATGCCAGCGGCGTGAACGACGGCGCCTGCGCGCTGCTGCTGGCCGACGAAGCCAGCGCAGCGAAGCACGGCCTCACGCCGCGCGCCCGCGTGGTCGGCATGGCCACCGCCGGCGTCGCGCCGCGCGTGATGGGCATCGGCCCCGCGCCCGCCACGCAGAAGGTGCTGGCGCTCACCGGCCTGAAGCTCGAGCAGATCGACGTGATCGAACTCAACGAAGCCTTCGCCGCGCAGGGCCTGGCCGTGCTGCGCCTGCTGGGCCTGAAGGACGACGACGCGCGCGTCAACATCAACGGCGGCGCCATCGCGCTGGGCCACCCGCTGGGCGCCAGCGGCGCGCGCCTTGCCACCACTGCGGTGAACCAGCTGCACAAGGGCGGCGGCCGCTACGCGCTTTGCACCATGTGCATCGGCGTGGGTCAGGGCATCGCGGTGATCCTCGAGCGCGTCTGACGACAACAGCGCCGCCGATCGGGCGGCCACGCAACGAAAACAACCAGAGAAGCAAGAAGACAAGGCCATCGGCAGCCGCGGCAACAGCGGCCCGATGGCATTTTTTTAACCGAAGAGGATGAAAGAGAAGGATCAGAGGATGAACGACACGTCGACCAGGAAGGCAACGCGCCGCGGCGCTGGCCTTGCAACGCTCGCACTGGCCGCAGCGGCGCTGCTGCCCACACCGGCCCTCGCACAGCAGGCCTTTCCCACCAAGCCGGTGCGCATCATCACGCCGTTCCCGGTGGGCGGCGGACCCGACGGCGTGGCGCGGCTGGTGGCCGACAAGCTCTCGCGCGCCTGGGGCCAGCCGGTGGTGGTCGAGAACCGCCCCGGTGGAAACGGCTTCATCGCCATCGACGCCTTCAAGCGCGGCGCGAAGGACGGCCACGACATCATCGTGCTCGACAACGTGCACCTTGCCGCGTACCCGGCGCTCTTCAAGAAGCTGCCCTACGACACCGCCAAGGACTTCGACGCGCTGCTGCCGCTGTTCAAGACCTACTTCTTCTTCACCGTCGCCACCAACAGCAAGTACAAGACCATCGGCGACCTGATCGCCGACGCCAAGGCCAACCCCGGCAAGCTCGACTACGGCTCCTGGTCGGTCGGCAACCCGGTGCACCTGGGCTCGGAGCTCTTCGAGTCGGCCACCGGCACGCAGATGGAGCACATCGTCTACAAGGAGACCACGCAGCTCTACACCTCGGTCGCCACCGGCGAGCTGGCCTTCGCGCTAGGCAGCAGCGCGACCGCCGGCCCGCTGCAGCGCGCGAACAAGCTGCGCTTCCTGGCCGCTGCCGCGCCCCAGCGCGTGGCGGCCTTCCCCGACGTGCCGACGGTCGGCGAATCGGGTGGCCCGAAGGGCTTCGAGGTCATCGGCTGGAACGCCATCGCCGTGCCGAAGGGCCTGCCCGCATCGGTCACCGAGAAGATCAAGCGCGACATCGAGAAGGGGCTGGCAGAGCCCGACGTGCTGGAGAAGTTCAAGAGCTTCGGCTACGAGCCCTTCCCGACCACGCGCCCGCAGTTCGACGAGTTCGTGGCGAGCGAGACGAAGCGCTTCACCGACGTGATCCGCAAGGCGAACGTCTCGCTGGACTGATCGCTAGGCCTGGCGCCGCGCTGCCACGTGCAGCGTGTGCACGCGCGCCTGTTCAGGCAGAGGGCTGCCCCAGCCCTCGGGCAGCTCGTGCAGCACCGCCTTCGCATCGAGCGAACGGATCGCCACCGAGTTGTCGGCGGGAATGCGCCCCTGCGCCAGCAGCGCCTCGTAGCGCAGGGCGCTCACCCGAAGGAACGAGGCGAAGTTGCCGACTTCGCCGCGCGCGGCCACCAGCTCGTCGTAGAGCCGCTCGATGAGCTGCACCACGACCATGCCGTCGCGCCGCGCGATTTCTTCCAGCACCTGCCAGAACAGGTTCTCCAGCCGGATGCTGGTGACGACGCCGTGCAGCCGCACCGAGCGCGTGCGCGCGTCATAGCTCTGCGGATCGGCACTGATGAAGACTTCGCACATGGTGGCTGTCTCCTTTGCTTGAAGGAAGGTGGGCGACGCCGCACTGTAGCGCCGCGCCGCCCGCCGGGAGTTCAATGCTCGATGCGCGTGCCCAGCACCACGAGGAACTGCGAGAGCCATGCCGGGTGCGCCGGCCATGCGGGCGCGGTGACCAGGTTGCGGTCGGTCACGGCCTGGTCGACCGGGATGCCCATGTACTCGGCGCCCGCAAGTTCCACCTCCACCTGGCAGGCCGGATAGGCCGACACCTTGCGGCCCTTGAGCAGGCCCGTGGCCGCGAGCAGCTGGGCGCCGTGGCACACCGCCGCCAGCGGCTTGTCGGCGGCCAGGAAGTGCCGAGCGATCTCGACCACGCGGGTGTTCATGCGCAGGTACTCCGGCGCGCGGCCGCCCGGAATGACCAGCGCGTCGTAGGCCTCGGGGCGGACGTCGGCGAAGTTGGCGTTCAGCGTGAAGCGGTGGCCGGGCTTTTCGCTGTAGGTCTGGGCGCCCTCGAAGTCGTGGATGGCGGTGTGGACCCAGTCGCCGGCCTTCTTGTCCGGCGCCACCGCATGCACCGTGTGGCCCACGGCCAGCAGGGCCTGGAAAGGCACCATGGTTTCGTAGTCTTCGGCGTAGTCGCCGCAGAGCATCAGGATCTTGCGCGCCATGTCTCTTGTCTCCTTCGGATGAGGTTGGAATGCGGCCCGGCGCACCGGGCGCGGGCCGTTTCCGGATTATTCGAAGGAGCAGGGCGCGGCGGGTAGCAGCCGGCTGTGACCGCGGCCCGGCGCCGTGGCTTCAGATGATGGTCGCGCGCACGCCGCGTGCCACCGTGGGCGCGATGCCGGCGTAGAAGAAGCCCAGGTCGTCCTCGGGGCCGTTGGTGGCCCGTCCGCGCACCTTGCCCATCACGCACACGCCGACCTGCGATTCGCCCTCGCCGATGACGAGCACGAAGGGGTTGTCCTCGTCGCCGCGCAGGTAGCGCCCGCCGAACTCGCGGCGCGCGACCTCGAAGACGTAGGCCGATGCGAGGAAGTGCAGATCGTCCGGCAGCGGCGCCTGCTCCTTGAAGAAGTCGTCGAGCACGCGGTCGACAAGCGCCAGCGAGGGGGCCGTGTAGTCGAGCCGGGAGCCGTCGATGGGCGCGCCGGGCTGCGAGAAGGCGCCGACGAAGTCCTTGGCCTGCGAGGCCATGCCTTCCTCCAGCGTCGCGGGCATGGCGGGTTTCTTCTTCAGGAAATCGAACATTCCCATGGTTGCGGTTTTCCCTTCGTTCTTTCCGATGGAGACAGGGGGCGGTCCGGGTGTGGCCCGGGCGACTGTCTCAGAAGCGATGGTCCGCGCGCAAGCCCGAAGTGCGTTCGCGGCGCAGGAAACGGGCGGACCGGGCCGCGTCAGTTAACAGAAGTTCGCAGAGGCTGCAGGGCGCGCGCGAGAGCTGGTGCCCGGGGCGGGGGCGTCACGGATCTGCCTTTTGCGCTGAATAGCCTCGCTCAGGGTTTTCCCGTATCCCCGGGCAAGCCTCTTACGGACCGACAGACAACTCACAGAAAAGACCGAACCATGAAGACCTCCCAGATCGCCCTCGCTGCCGCGCTCGCCCTGCTCGCCATCGCTTCCGTGCCCGCCCAGGCCCAGCAGCGCACGCGCGAAGCCGTCGAAGCCGAAGCCGTCGCCGCCGCCCACGCCAAGGACCAGAACGTCACGCGCGGTTCGCGCGGCGCCGATCCGTTCACGTCCACGGCCGATGCCGAAGCCATGTACAGGCAGGCCGTGGAGACCGCCCACGCGCCCAACCAGAACGTGACGCGCGGCTCGCGCGGCGCGGACCCGTTCACCTCCAGCCGCGACCCGGCGCAGGTCTACCAGGAAGCCATGGCCACCGCCGCGGCGCCCGACCAGAACGTGACCAGCGGCTCGCGCGTCAACAGCAAGGTCATCTCGACCATGCAGAACCCGGTGCTGCAATCGGCACAAGGCAAGTAAGCCGGCGGGCCGTGGCCCCGAAGACGGGAGACGCCGCCGCTATGCGTTGCGTGCGCGGCGCGCGGGTTCGGCCTGATGCAGAAAGCCGGTGAAGGTGTCCGGCGGCGACGAGCCCGTGAGCCGGGTCAGTATCCGGCCGACTTCTCCACGGTGATAGCCCGCGTGAGTCGCCACGTGGGCCAGCATTTCCTCGCGCGACATCCGGCCCGGCGCGCCGTCGGTGAAGGTGAACTCGATGCCTTCCTCCAGCTCGCGCGGGCTCAGGCGCGCGACGTAGTCGATGTACCAGCGATCGGTTTCCCGCACCGCCTCGCCCAGCGTTTCCAGCGGCGGCGGCTCGGGCGCGCCGGTCGCGGTGTGGCCGTGTGCCTTGCGCTGCACGTTAGCGACGAAGATGCGGTCGACGATGAGGCCGTGGTTGAACACGCGCGCGGCCGCGCGGTACTCGTCGGCCGGGCCGTTGGCCGCCAGATCGGCCAGGGCCGCCAGCAGGCCCTCGTCGGCCCAGGCCTTGTAGCGGAACAGCGAGGCCAGAAGCGTCTGCGTACTCATCACAATCTCCCTTCGGACAGTTGAACGCACGCCTGGCGTGCGCTCCCATTCTTGAGTGGAGCCTCGAACTTGGGTACTCGCATTCCCCCACAGCGCAGGACCATGCGCAAAGCGCCCCGGCAGCAGCGTTCGCGCGTCACGGTGGACGCCATCGTCGAGGCCGCAACTCGCGTTCTGGCGCGCCGCGGATGGGCGCGGTTCACCACCAATGAGATCGCGGCGGTGGCTGGCGTCAGCGTCGGCTCGCTCTACCAGTACTTCCCGGACAAGCTGGCCATCGCCGAGGCGATACGGCAGCGTCACCTCGACGAGGTGCTGGCGGCGTTGAACGGTTCCGATGCGGATGTCGACGCTTCGGCTCCGCTTTCGCGCCGCGTGGAGCGCTTCGTCGACGGGGTCATCGCCGCCCATTCGGTCGACCAGGCGCTGCACCGCGTGCTCGTCGACGAGGTGCCGCTCGCCGCGCGCTCGACCTACCCCGAGTTCGAGGCCGAATACCAGCGCCGCTACCGGGCACTCGTCGTTGAAAGCGGTGGGCCGGGAGACGGCGCAGATGCCGACATCGCAGCCCGCATGCTCTCGTCCGCGGTCGAAGGCGCGGTCCACGCGGCGGCGCGCCGCGGCGACCTGGATGCTCCGGCGATGAGGACCGAACTCCTCAGGCTGGTGTTGGCCTATCTGGGCGACCGCCAGCGTACGGACTGAAGCTCCATCGGCATGCGGGTTGCCGGTGTGGACACCGCCCCCGGACCCTGACCACAATGCCCCGGCCCCGTGCCGTCGCGGGTGCTGAAAGGTCATCGCAATGAAAAAAATGCTCGTGCCGGCTTGCCTGGCCCTGGCTCAGATGATGGTCGTGCAAGTGGCGTCCGCCCAGTCTTCCGGCGAAGCCGATCCGGCGCAGGGCAAGGCGCGGCCCACGGCGCCCACCACCAGGGCGGAGCGCGCCGAGGCTCGCAAGGAGCGCCGCGCGGATGGCGCAGCCGCCGCCCGTGGGCCGCAGATGCAGGAGGGCGAGGTGCGCGCGACGACCGCACCGAAGATGTCGAGGGAAGAGCGCCTGGCCGCCGCGGCCAAGCGCCGTGCGGCGAACCGCGAGGCCATGAAGGCGGGCCAGCTCTCGCGCGGCGGCAGCGGCGACGCGCCCGAAAAGCAGAAGAAGCCCTGAGGCTGCACGGGCCGTCAGGCCCAGGCCTTGGCCGAGCGCAGTTGCAGCAGCGCCAGCATCCGGGCCTCTTCCGCGTCGCGCAGGCTCTTGGCTGCGCGGCTGGCGGCGTACGTCACGTAGAGCGTGTCGATCGCTTTCGCCCAGCATTGGGCCGTCTGGTAGGGGCTGTTGGGGTTTCCCGGACCTGCGGGCACGGTGTATCCGGCCTTGCGCAGGATGTTGGCTTTGTGTTCGGTGCTCAGCATGTCGTGCCCCCCGATTCGATGGCGTGAGGAGCACGGTACTCGCGATGCGCTGCGTGCGCTATTGGCTACAAGACGTATCCGGATGTAGGAAAACACAGCGGAAAACAAGCCATAAGTATTAGATGGCGTCGCCTGATTGCCACACGAGCGTGGCAGCGGCCAGGTCTTCCAGCGCGCTGCCGACGGCCTTGAACACGGTGCGCCCGGCATCGTTCGTGCGGCCAGGGTGCTCCCCGCGGCACAGCATCGCCAGCGTGCCCTGCACCTCCTCCGCGCGCAGCGTGCCGGCGGCCATCGCGTCGAGCAGGTCACCGGATTTCTGCAGCGCCTCCTCGGTGTCGACCCAGGTCAGGGCGCCGTCGAAGCACCGGGCGTCGGCTTCGCGCATCGCGGGCGTGAAGCTGCCGATCAGGTCCAGGTGCGAGCCCGGTGCCAGCCACTCGCCGCGCACCAGCGGCGAGGTGGCCAGCGTGGCGCAGCTCACGATGTCGGCCTGACGCACGGCGGCTTCCAGATCCGTTGCCGCCCGCGCGTTCCAGCCCTCGGCGCGCCATTGGGCGGCCAGCGCTTGCGCGCCTTCCGGCCGGTGGTTCCACACCCACAGTTCGTCGATGGGCCGCACGCTCGCATGCGCGGCGGGCAGCATGCGTGCGATGCGGCCGGTGCCCAGCACCAGCAGCCGGCGCGCATCGGCGCGCGCCAGGAACGACGCGCCCAGCGCCGAGGCCGCGGCCGTGCGGCGCGCGGTGATCTCGTTGCCGTCCATCATCGCCAGCGGCACGCCGGTGCACGCGTCGTACAGCACGTAGGTCGCATGCAGGCCGGGCAGTCCGCGCTCGCTGTTGCCAGGGAAGATGTTGATCGTCTTGATGCCGAGGAAGCCCGCGTCGCTCCATGCCGGCATGATGAGCACGGTGCCCCTGCCGCTGGCGCCGGCTGTGGTGTCGATGGCGTGCACGTGGCGCGGCGGCACCTGGGCGCCCGCCGCGAAGGCCGCGCGCAGCGCGGGTACCAGCCGGTCGAAGGCCAGCGGCGCACGGGTGGCGGCTTCGTCGAAATGCTTCATGGCAGTCGTCATTGCTGTAGCGGGTGCAGTGCCGACTCGAAGAACTCGGTCAGCGCCTTGCGGTAGGCCGCGCCATAGCGCAGGGCCGTCATCGGTTCGAGATGCGCGGCGCCCGGCGCCTCGATCAGCCGCTTGGGCTCGCGCGCGTCGGCCAGCAGCCGCTTGGAGTGCGAGGGCGGAATCACCTGGTCGGCCGTGCCGTGGATCAGCAGCAGCGGAATGGGCGATATGGCCGCCACGTATTTCGAGGCCGCGTACTCGTCGCTCACCAGCAGGCCGGCGCCGCTGAGCTTCTCGTTGGCGATCGACGAGTAGGAATAGAAGGTCGACTCGATGGCCGCGGCCTTCACGCCCGCGCGGTTGCCCGAGCCCACCACCGCGATCGCGTTGGTGCCGCCCAGGCTCTGGCCGAAGACGAAGAGCCGTTCGGGGTCCACGTCCTTGCGCGAGCGCACGTAGTTCAGCGCGGCGTTCGAATCCTCGAAGACGCCCTTGGGCTCTGGCTTGCCTTCCGACTGTCCGTAGCCGCGGTAGTCGAACACGAGCACGTTGTAGTCCCGCTTCGGCAGCCAGGCCACGAAGCGCCAGTGCGTGCTCATGTTCTGCGCGTTGCCGTGGAAGTGCACCACCGTGCCCTTGGCCTCCTTCGGGTTCTGCCGGTTCTCGGCGGGCAGGAACCAGCCGCTCAGGCGTGTGCCGTCGGCGCTGGCGAACTGCACGTTCTCGTAGCGCATGCCGAGAGCCTCGGGGGTCTCGTAGCGCACGCTGTCCGGGTAATAGAACATCGACTGCACGCAGCCGCCCAGCATGAGCGGCAGCGTGCACAGCGCCAGCCTTGCGAACCACCGACGCAGCGCGCCGCCCTTCATGAAAGCCGTCCGCCGGCGGATGCCGCGCGGTTTTCCGCGAGCATGTTGCAGAAGAGCGCGCCCTGCTCGATGGCGTCGTCGAGCGCCACGTGCGTGTGCGGCAGGCCGGCGTCGAACCAGCGGCGCGGCATCGCGCGCTTGGTGCTGTCGCGGTAGTCGAGCTTCAGCATCGCCATCGCGAACGACTTCACGTCGAGCGCCGAATGGCTGAACGGGCTCTCGCCCGCGAACCGCATCAGGTACCAATAGACGAAGAGAAAGTCGAAGCCCGCCGGATACGCGACGAATACCGGCCGCGCATGCAGGCCCTTGAGCCAGTTCACGTAGTTCTTCATCGCGTGGGCCGGGTCCTGCAGATCGGTGCGGCAGGCGGCCCATGCCTCGGGCTGGGTCTTCCACCATGCGGCGGTCTTCGGATCGGCTTGCGCGCCGGGCAGCGTGTGAAGGTTGGCGCTGAATGTGGAAACGAGTTGCTTGTCGGCCGTGTAGGCGGCCGAGCCGAAGCTGAGCATCGAGTTCGGGCCGGGGATGGGGCCATCGGATTCGACGTCTGTGCTTATGTAGATTTCTGACATGTGTTGTTCTTATCGGATGGAGGGTATTGGCTGGATTGCACGCTGCAGATGAAAGACGTGCATGTCCCGCCAGTTGCCCGTCGAGTTCTCGATCAGCGCGACTTCCGTGCAACTCGCATGCACGGCTCCCGACGCGGCAAGCCGGGCCTGCAGTTCGACCGCCGCAGCATCCGCATCGGATGCACTGCCATGCGCAACCGACAGATGCGCAACGATGCTGTCGTGCTCGCCGCCATACGGAGGAAAGTCGGGAAACGCTTCCACGAGCGCTCGCGTCATTTCGATGAAAGGTGCCGCAGGCTCCGGCGCGAGGTACGCGGTTTCCGGAAAACGCCCGACCCTGTTCAGCGTGAAGGAGAACGAAGTCGTCCGATTCAAGGCCAGCCTCGCACGCTCCAGGACTTCGGGCGTGATTCGCGCCGGGTCCATGAAAGGAACGAGCACCGTGATGTGTGCAGGCACTCCGAGGGCCACGGTGGCGTCGTAGAGGCGGCGCAGATCGCCCACCATGGGCTCGGCGGCGGGAACCTTCACGGCGAATGCGGAGATGGCCATGGCGGCGGAGGATAGCTCAGGCGTTCGCGATCCGGCCCCATTCCAGGCCGTGCTTGGCGAGGTACTTGCGCAGCCGGTCGGCGTCGTTCACCACGCTGCGCTGCGCGCGCGAAGCCTGGAAGAGCTGTCGGCCTGCATCCGACAGGCTGCGCGACTGACGGCAGACGCGCACCACTGCTTCGAGCTGCAGGCGATCGAACAGGTCGAGCGCTGCGCTGCGTTCCTCGCCGAGCAGGGCATCGAGATCCACGCCTTCGGTAGTGGGCGGTACGGCGCCCGCGTGCTTCCACAGCCAGCGCAGCCGCGCGATCTCGGCTTCCACCAGCGCGACCGGAATGCGTCCGCCGTCGGCCAGCGTGGCCAGCCGTGTCACGCTGGCAGACAGGTCGCGGAAGTTGCCGCTCCAGATCGCCTCGCCGCTTTGCGCGAAGCGCAGGTAGGCGGCGCGCGCCTCGGCGTTGAAGCGCACCACGCGGTTGTTCTCGGCGGCGTGGAGGGCCAGCAGATGGTCGACGTTGGGCTCGATGTCCTCCGGCCGCTGCGCGAGGCCGGGCAGGTCGTAGGTCCAGAGGTTGATGCGCGCGAACAGGTCTTCGCGAAAGCGTCCCTCGGCCACGTCGCTGCGCAGGTCGCGGTTGGTGCCGGCGATCAGCTGGAAGTCGCTTTCCACCTCCTTGTCGGCACCCACGGGGAAGAAGCGCTTCTCCTCGATGGCCTTCAGCAGCATCGCCTGCTCGTCGAGGCCGAGCTCGCCGATCTCGTCGAGGAAAAGGGCTCCCTGGTGCGCGGTGCGCAGCAGGCCCGCGCGGTCGGCGGCGGCGCCCGTGAAGGAGCCCTTCTTGTGGCCGAAGAGCGTGGAGGCCGCGCCGTCGCCACGCAGCGTCGCGCAGTTCACTTCGACGAAAGGTCCCGTCATCTGGTGGCGCGACTGCTTCAGCTCGAACATGCGCCGCGCCAGGAAGGACTTGCCGGCGCCCGTCGGCCCCACCAGTAGGATGGGCGCGCGCGAGCGCACTGCCACGCGCTCGATTTCGTCGATCAGCGCGTTGAAGCGCGCGTTGCGCGTGGCGATGCCGCTCTTCAGGAAGGCGACCGCGTCGCGCTGCTCCGCGTCGAAGCGCCGCGCGATCACGTCATAGCGAGACAGGTCGAGGTCGATCAGCGTGCACTTGCCGGCTTCGCCCTCTCGCTGCTTCTTCGGCGGCGATGTCTGCGCCAGCACGCCTGGAACCACGCGCGATTCGGACAGCAGGAACATGCAGATCTGCGCGACGTGCGTGCCGGTGGTGATGTGCGTCCAGTACTGCTCGCGTTCGGTGTCGAAGCTGTAGCCGCGCGCCCAGTCGTACAGGCGCGTGTAGACCTCGCCGAAGTCCCAGGGGTCCGCCAGGTCGAGCGGCACGAGGTTGACCGTGGTCTCCGGCGACACGGTGGCGATGTCAGCCTTCACCACCTCGGCCAGCGCTTTGTGCCGCAGCGTGTAGAGCAACTCCATGCGCGAGACGACCATGTCCTCGTGCTGAGCGAGCGAGACGGTGGGGCGCCACTTGTTCCAGCGGCCCGCGCCCTGGCCGGCATCGAGCTGGGTGCCGAGGAAGCCGATGACGACGATTGGCTTCATGAATAAAGATCTAGCTAAATTTATAGAAATCGGTTGAATTCTAGCAGATCGAATATGACGTGCACCGGTCGATAAAGAAGAATTTGTCTATTCATATCAACGGCTTGCGTGAGTTTCGAACGCTTTTTTGCCTCTCTCGCCGTCGCCTGGCACGCTGGGTGCAATAGACAACCCGTCGGATGCAGTTCATCCGCTCGCAGGTGCCGCGTGAAAGCGGCCCGGTGCCGCAGGCCAGATCCTGTCTTGGGCTCGCGGTATGCCGCTGTTGAACTGGCTGGCAACTGAACTTGTTTCAGTTCTGCTCATGGTTGAGCACCGTGCCAACCGCACGGCGTTGTGGGTTCGATTCCCGCGAAAAACCCTGGCGGTGCTCGCACCGCCATCTGATGGGGCGAAAGCCCCCCGCCCCGGCACACCGGAGCGACGGCGCAAGGCCCTCAAAGCCTTGCGGCGCGCGACACAGTGCCAAGCGCAGGCGGCTTGCGCACCGCGTGCGTGGCAAGGAACTGCGTGTGGCCATCGACGGCAAGGGAGGTGAGGACGTTGCGATGCAACGACGGGAGGCACCTACCGAACCGCGCGACCGCCGCATGACAGGCCTTGACCGCCGCAGTGTCCGCCGCCTGCCCTTTCGAGGGCCTGGATTGAATGAATGGATGAATGACGACTGGCCGACGAGAACGAAACGAACAGTCGAACCGAACAAAGAGGAGAAAAAGAATGCTGGGCTTCAACCAATACACCATCAAGAAGAACGAACGCGCACTGCTGCTGCGCAACGGCGACTTCGAGCGACTGCTCGGACCGGGAAAGCACCGCGTGTTCGCGGGCTTCGACACCGTCCAGCTGCAACGCTTCTCGCTCGCCGAGCCGGTGTTCGAGCACGAGCTGGCCGACTACTTCCTGGCACGCGAGCCGGAGCTGGTCGAACGCGAGTTCGTGCAGGTGTCGCTGGGCGAAACCCAGGTCGGCCTGCGTCATGAGGAGGGCGTGCTTGTGCAGATCCTGCCGCCCTCTACCCGCAAGCTCTACTGGCGTGGGCTGCGCGAGCAGCGCATCGACGTGATCGATGTTTCCGCCGATGCGCGTCTGCCGGCCGAGTTGCTGGCAAAGCTGCAGAGCGTGGCCTTGCGTCCGCGCGCGGTGCAGGGGCTCGAGGGCGTACTGCTGGTGCAGGTGCCAGAGTTCCATGCCGGTGTGCTGACGCTCGAAGGGCAGATGCAGGCCTTGCTGCCGCCTGGAAACCACGGTTTCTGGCGCTTCAACCGTCAGGTGTCGGTGACCTCCGTGGACCTGCGTTCGCAGATCGCCGAAGTGAGCGGCCAGGAGATCCTGACCCGCGACAAGGTGGGACTGCGGCTGAACCTGTCGGCGGTATGGCGTTTCCTCGACGTGCGGCAGGCCATGGCGCAGATGCCCAAGCCGGCGGAGCACGTGTACCGCGAGCTGCAGTTCGGTCTGCGTGCCGCGGTCGGCGAGCAGACGCTCGACGCGCTGCTGGAGAACAAGGCAGCCATCGACCAGACCGTGCTGGCGCAGGTGCGCGAGCGGCTGGAAGGCTCGGGAGTCGTGCTGGAAAGCGTGGGCGTGAAGGACATCATCCTGCCGGGTGAGATGAAGACCATCCTTGCGCAGGTGGTGGAGGCCGAGAAGTCGGCCCAGGCCAACGTGATCCGTCGCCGCGAGGAAACCGCGGCCACGCGCTCGCTGCTGAACACCGCCAAGGTGATGGAGGGCAACCCCGTCGCGTTGCGGATGAAGGAACTTGAAACGCTGGAACGCGTGGCCGAGCGGATCGACAAGATCTCGGTGGTCGGCGGTCTGGACCAGGTGCTCAACGGACTGGTGACGCTTCGGCCGAACGGTTCCTGAGTTCTGAAGGAAAAAAGGGATACGGGCACGCAGGCACAGAAGGGAGCGCCACTGCCAAAAATGTTGATATTGCCGGCAGTCCGGGTAGCACCGGATGCGGCGGGCAAGTCGGTCGACGAGCAAGGTTGAGGATGCAGGTGCTGGCTCCGATGACGGGTCTGTCACTGGCGCGCGTTTCCAATCGTCGACTGGGCCGCTGGATTGAAACACCACGGTCGCCGTATTGATGCGAGTTCGAATCCCGCCGTGTCCACCAGTCGTTCGTGAAGAATGAATAGATAGATAGCAAAGAGAGAGAGAAAGAAAAATGGAACAGAGCAAGAACTACAACCTGCACGAAGTCGCCAACGGCGTTCCCGTGAAGATGTGGACCCGCGGCGTGCCAGTGGAAGACGAGGCGCAGAAGCAGCTCGAGAACGCCGCCCGCCTGCCCATCGTGTTCAAGCACATCGCGGCCATGCCCGACGTGCACTACGGCATCGGCGCAACGGTGGGTTCGGTGATCCCGACCTTCAAGGCCATCATCCCGGCCGCGGTGGGCGTGGACATCGGCTGCGGAATGATGGCGTGCAAGACCACGCTGCATGCCAACGACCTGCCCGACAACCTGGCGCCGCTGCGCTCGGCGATCGAGAAGGCCGTGCCGCACGGCTCGAACCCCAAGCGCATGGGCCGCGACAAGGGTTCGTGGGAGACGCCTCCCAACGAGACCGACGTGGCCTGGGCCGGACTGGTGGACGAGTTCGACGCGATCTGCGAGGACTACCCGCGCCTGAAGAACACCAACAACCACAAGCACCTGGGAACGCTGGGTACGGGCAACCACTTCATCGAGGTATGCCTGGACGAGGCGGGTTCCGTGTGGTTCATGCTGCACTCGGGATCGCGCGGTGTGGGCAACGCCATCGGCACGCACTTCATCGAACTCGCGAAGAAGGACGCCGAGCAGCATCAGCGCAATCTGCCCGACCAGGACCTGGCGTACTTCGAGGAAGGCGCTAAGTACTTCGGCGACTACGTGCGCGCGGTGGGCTGGGCCCAGAAGTTCGCGCGAGCGAACCGCGAAGTGATGATGCAGCGCGTGGTCGCGGCCGCGCGCAAGGTCATCACCAAGCCGTTCGAAGCGCACGTGGAAGCGGTGAACTGCCACCACAACTACGTGAGCCGCGAAACGCACTTCGGCGAAGACGTGCTCGTGACCCGCAAGGGCGCGGTGAGTGCCAAGGCCGGCGAGCTGGGGATCATCCCCGGCAGCATGGGCGCCAAGAGCTACATCGTGCGCGGAAAGGGCAACCCCGAGAGCTTCATGAGCTGCAGCCACGGCGCCGGTCGAAAGATGAGCCGTACCAAGGCCAAGAAGCTCTACACGGTGGCCGACCAGATCGCCGCGACCGAAGGCGTGGAATGCCGAAAGGACGCCGACGTGATCGACGAGATTCCGATGGCCTACAAGGACATCGACGCGGTGATGGATGCGCAGAAGGACCTGGTGGAGGTGGTCTACACGCTCAAGCAGGTCGTATGCGTGAAGGGATGAATTCGAGGCCGGTGCACGGCCTCATGGCTGGGGTGACGTAGGGAGGAGGGCTCGGGCCCTCCTTCGCGGCACCTCGCGTTTGGGAAAGGTCCGAGAGATGAAGAAGAGCAACAAGCAGCGCCGTGCCGAGATCAAGGCGCGGCGCCTCGAGCGAGCCGCAGCAGCGTCGGCCGCGCATCTGCGCGAGAAAGATGTTCGCCTGCCGCAGCCCGATTTCGGGTCCGCGCTCGGCTGCGAGCCGGCTGATCGGTTCGTCCTGGAGCAATACAACAACACCTATGGTGTGCTGCCTGCGTTCTATGCAGCCCGCCCCTTCACCTGCCGCGATTGCGGCGCTGAAGAAGTGTGGACGGCCAAGCAGCAGAAGTGGTGGTACGAGGTCGTGCACGGGCATATCGATAGCCGCGCCGTGCGATGCCTCGCATGTCGGCGCGCACGGCGCGAGCGTCTGCGCAACGCGCCGCCGGGTGCGAGCCTCCTGCGCGAGCAGACGGATCGCCTTCGTGCGCTGGGCGATGCAAAACCGACCGCGAGCGCCGTCACCGAAATCGAGGCTGCGCTTGAAAGCAAATGGTGGAGCCTGCGCGTCGTGGCGATCCAGACCATGGCTCGCTGGGGAGGCGAAGCGAACCTCGCGAAGCTGCATGAGTTGATGGCGGCTCGTCCCGAGGGAGGTCGCCGATACTTTGCCTGGGAGCGCGTTGCCGCCGATGCGGCAAGGAGCGCGCTGCTGAACAGGGAGCGATGGCCTTGACGACGATGATGAAACTGACTTTCCTGGGGACCTCTTCCGGCACCCCCACGCGCCACCGCAACGTCTCCGGGCTTGCGGTGCAGACGGTGCTTGGCGCCGACTGGTTCCTGGTCGATTGCGGCGAGGGTACGCAGCACCGCGTGCTGCAGACCCCGCTGTCGCTGAACGACCTGGCCGCCGTCTGCATCACGCATGTGCATGGCGACCATTGCTATGGCCTGCCGGGATTGCTCGCGAGTGCCGGCATGGGCAAGCGCACGAAGCCGCTGAAGCTGATCGCGCCGCTGCCGGTGTGGGAATGGTTCGAGGCCACGCGACGGCTGACCGACCTGCATCTGCCCTACGAGGTGGAGCATGTCGATCTGGAGAACGAAGCGCTGGTGTACGACATGCCCGGTTTGCGCATCGAGCGCCACGTGCTGCGGCATCGCGTGCCGAGCCACGCCTATCGCGTGCAGGTCGAGACGCGGCGCGTGCGGCTCAAGGCCGAGGCGCTGCGGGCTGTCGGACTGCCGCCCGGTCCGGCATGGCGTGCGCTTCAGAACGGCGAGGATGTGTCATTCAACGGCGAGACGCTGCACAGCGCTGATTTCGTGGATACGCAGGTCGACACGGCCGTCGCCGTGCTCGGCGGAGACAACGCCGAGCCGGCGATGCTCCATGAAGCCTGCCAGGGCGCGCAGCTGCTGGTGCATGAAGCCACGTTCACGCAGGACGCGCTCGACAAGGTCGGCCCCGGGCCGATGCACAGCTCGGCGCGCCTGCTGGCCGAGTTCGCGCAGTCCGTCGAAGTGCCGAATCTGATCCTCACGCACTTCAGCGCGCGCCACCAGAACGGGGAAGGCATGGCGGCGCTGATGGCCGAGACGCAGGCGCACTACCGCGGCCATGCGTTCCTGGCCAACGACCTTGATGTTTACGAGCTCGACAGTGCCGGCAAGGTGACCGTCACGCGGGCCTGACGAGAGAAAGAAGAAGAAAGAAGAATCGAAGATGAGTACCGAAGAAGAATTCCTGCGCTCCGCCCATCCGATCGAGCCTGCCATGCGCGCGCAGATCATGGAGGCCCTGCGCGACATCGAGGCGAAGCACGACGTGAGCGTGCTGTTCGCCTGCGAATCCGGCAGCCGAGGCTGGGGCTTCGCCTCGCCCGACAGCGACTATGACGTGCGCTTCATCTACGTCAACCGCCTGCCGTGGTATCTCACGGTGGCGCCGCGCCGCGACGTGATCGAGGTGCCGATCAGCGGCGACCTCGACATCAACGGATGGGACCTGCGCAAAGCCCTGGGCCTGATGCGCGAGTCGAACCCGACGCTGCTCGAATGGCTGCGCTCGCCTGTCGTGTACCGCGACGACGCGACGGCGATGCCGCGCTTTCGCGAACTGTCGGAGGCGGTGTTCTCCAACGCGCGCGGCTGGCACCACTACAGCTCGATGGCAAAGAAGAACTTCCGCGAGCACCTGCAGGCCGACGAGGTGCGCTACAAGAAATACCTCTACGTGCTTCGCCCGCTGCTGGCCGCGCGCTGGATCCGCTCGCAGCCAGGTGTGCCGCCTATGCGCTTCGCCGACCTTGCGCAGCGCACGCTCGACCCGGTGCGCGACGCCGCGCTGATCGGCGAGATCAACGCGCTGCTCGAAGTGAAGATGCGCGCCGGCGAGGCCGCGACCAGCCCGCGCTGGCCCGGCATCCATGCATTCATCGAGTCGGAGCTGGCAGCCAATGCCGCGCAACCGGTGACGCCGCTGCCGCAGTCCGAGCAGGCCGGCCTCGATGCCTTCCTGTACGAAACGGTCCTGCGTTTCGAAGCGAAGAAGAGCGAGAAGGAGGCCGCGCATGGTTGAACTCGACGGGTCCCAAGGCGAGGGCGGCGGCCAGATCCTGCGCACCAGCCTCGCGCTGTCGATGGTCACGGGCCAGCCCATGTCCATCGAGAAGATCCGCGCAGGCCGCGCCAAGCCGGGCCTGATGCGCCAGCACCTCGCGTGCGTGAACGCGGCGGCCGCGATCAGCGGCGCGGAAGTCGATGGCGCCGAGCTCGGTTCGCAGTCGCTGCGTTTCGTGCCCGGCGCAGTGCGCGCGGGCGAGTATCGCTTCGCGATCTCGGGCGCCGGCAGCTGCATGCTGGTGCTGCAGACCGTGCTGCCGCCGCTGCTGCTGGCCGGCGCGCAGAGCCGCGTGCATCTGAGCGGCGGCACGCACAACCCGATGGCGCCGCCGTTCCACTTCCTGGAGCGCGCGTTCGCGCCGCTGGTGCGCCGGCTCGGCGCCGACCTGCAGCTGACGCTGCGCCGCTGCGGTTTCTATCCGGCCGGCGGCGGCGAGGTCGAGGCGGCCATCGTGCCTGCGGCTGGTGCGCTGCAGCCCTTCGACCTGATGGCGCGCGGCTCGCATCTGTCGAGCTATGCGGAGTGCCTGGCGCCGGGCATCCCGCGCCATGTGCCGACGCGCGAGCTCGACACGCTGGGTGGCGCGATGGGCTGGTCGGGCGAGCAACTGCGCTTCGGCTCGGTGCGCCAGAACGAAGGCCCGGGCAACGCGCTGCTGGCCACGCTGGCTTACGAGCACGTGACGGAGGTGTTCACCGCCTTCGGCGAGAAGTCGCTGAGCGCAGAGCAGGTCGCGCATGGGCTGGTGAAGGAACTGCGCTCTTTCCAGAAGAGCGAGGCGGCTGTCGGTCCGCACCTGGCGGACCAGCTGGCGCTGCTGCTGGCGCTCGCCGCGTGGCAAAGCAGGAAGGCCGGCGCCTTCACCTGCAGCGAGGTGACGGAGCACACGCGTACCAACTGCGCGGTGATCGAGCGCTTCCTGCCGGTGCGCTTCGCGATCGCCGAGAGCCGCCAGGCCTGCACGGTGCAGGTCTCGCCTGCCTGAAGCAGGCAAACGGGTGCCATCCGCTCAGGCGAGCGGCGTGGCGTTCGCGTACAGGCGCAGCAGCATCGCGCGCAGTGTCTTCACTTCGGCTGCAGTGAAGTCCGAGGTCGCGACGGCCTCGTAGTGCTGCGCGAGCGGAATCAGCTCCAGCGTCAACGCAAGGCCGCGCTCGGTGAGCGCGATGCGTACCGCTCGCTTGTCGGTGTCGCACTTCTCGCGCGCCACCAGTTCATGCGAAACCAGCCGGTCGACGATGCGCGACAGCGCCGACAGGTCGGTCGATGCGTGCGTGGCCAGTTCCGACAGCGTCTGCCGCGGCGTGTGCTGCAGCGAGGCGCAAACACGCCATTCGCTCAGGCTCAGTCCGTAGGGTTTGAGCGCCTTCGCGAAGGCATTGCCCATGCGAGCGCCGGCGCGTGCGAGGAGGAAGGGGATGGCCTTCTCGAGGTCGTGGTCTTGGGGGAGGGTTTTCATCTAGACATGCTTGAACAATCAAGTATATAGTCCGCCGCAATTACTTGAATAATCAAGCAAATATGGAGATGAAAATGAGCCGGACGCCTTCCCGCCGCGGTGCCATCGCATGGGCCGTTTCACTTTCCCTGCTGTCGGCGCTGCCGCCGGCTCATGCGCAGGGCGCGGCGAAATGGCCGTCGCAGGCCGTGCGCTTCGTGGTGCCGTTTCCGGCGGGCTCCGCGCCCGACGTGCTGATCCGCCACGTCGGCGCCAGGCTCGGCGAGAAGTGGGGGCAGGGGGTGATCGTCGACAACAAGCCCGGCGGCAGCGGCGTGATCGGCATGAACGCGATCCTCGCGGCACCGACCGACGGCTACACCTTCGGCTTCGTGCAGGGCTCGGCGATCTCGGTGGCGCCCAGCACCATCAGGGGCGTGAGCTACGACTTCAACCGCGACTTCGTGCCCGTCACGCTCGCGGCCGTCGCGCCTTTCATGCTCGCGGTGCCCGCCAATTCGCCGTACAAGACACTGGCCGACTTCATCGCCGCCGCGCGTGCCAGGCCGCAGGGCATCGAGGTGGCCGACAACGGACGCGGCACGGCGCCGCACCTCGCGTCGGCGCTGCTGGGCCTGCAGTCGGGCGCGCAGTTCCTCGAAGTGCACTACCCGGGCGGTGCGCAGGCCATGCAGGCCACGCTGGGCGGCCAGACCCAGATGATGGTCGAGACCTACAACGTGGTCGCCGGCAACGTGCAGGGCGGCCGCATGCGCGTGCTGGCCAGCATGGGCGACCGCGTGGAAGCCGGGCTGGAGCAGTTCCCGCTAGCGAGCAAGACAGTACCCGGCGCCGTCGCGCACGGCTGGTTCGCCGTCATCGCGAAGAAAGGCGTCGATCCGCAGGTGCTCGCCAGGCTCAACAAGGACATGAACGAAGCCCTGCTCTTGCCCGACGTGGTGGCCAAGTCGCGCGAGCTCGGCACCTACCCGAGGCCCGGCACCCCCGAACAGCTGGCGCGCTACATCGCCGAGGACCGCAAGACCTGGCAGGACGTGCTGGACAAGCTCAACATCAAACCGGAGTGATTTCCCCAATGAAGAACAAGATTGCGCTCGAAGAGCATTTCGCGATCGACCTGACCATCGGCGACTCGCAGGTCTACGCCCGCCCAGAGGTGTGGCAGACGCTGAAGAGCAACCTGTTCGACTTCGAGCAGCAGCGCATCGAGCAGATGGACGAGTGGGGCACCGAGCTGTCCATCCTCTCGCTCAACTCGCCGGCGGTGCAGGGCATTCCCGACGCACAGCGCGCCATCGACGTGGCCCGCCGCGCCAACGACGTGCTTGCCGAGCAGATCGCCCGCCACCCGACGCGCTTCGGCGGTTTCGCCGCGCTGCCCATGCAGAACCCGCAGGCTGCCGCGCGCGAGCTGGAACGCTGCGTCACGCAGTTGGGCTTTCACGGCTTCCTGGTCAACGGCTTCTCGCAGGTGGGAGACGAGAACACCGTCGTCTACTACGACGATCCGCGCTTCGCCGATTTCTGGGCCGTGGCCGCGGCGCTGAAGAAGCCCTTCTACATGCACCCGCGCGATCCGCTGCTCGGCCGCGAGCCCATCTACGAAGGCGCGCACTGGCTCACCGGACCGACCTGGGCCTTCGCGGTGGAAACGGGCATCCACGCGCTGCGACTGCTCTCGAGCGGCCTCTTCGACCGCCATCCGGAGCTGCAGATGATCCTCGGCCACTTTGGCGAAGGCATCCCGTTCAACATCTGGCGCGTGGACCACATCCTGCGCAAGGGCCGCCGCGGCATGCCCTGCGACAGGGAGATCGGCGACTACCTGCGAAGCAACGTCCACATCACGACCAGCGGCAACTTCCGCACGCCCACGCTGCTGTCGACCATGCTCGAGGTGGGCGCGGACCGCATCATGTATTCGGTCGACTACCCGTTCGAGAAGCACGAGGACGCGGCGCGCTGGTTCGACAGGTGCGAGATCAGCGAGAACGACCGCCGCAAGATCGGCCGCGACAACGCGGTCAAGCTCTTCGGGCTGAAGTGACATGAGCCGGCACAAAGACAACCGCCCCGTGCTCGTGTCCGGCGGCGGCATCGGCGGGCTCGCCGCGGCGCTGGCGCTGGTGCGCGAGGGCTACCGCGTGAAGGTGATCGAGCAGGCCGGCCAGATCGGCGAGATCGGCGCGGGCATCCAGCTCAGCCCCAATGCCTTCGCGGCCTGCGATGCGCTGGGCGTTGGCGCGAACCTGCGCGCCAAGGCGGTCTACACCGAAGAGATGGTGATGTTCGACGCCATCGACGCGAAGCGCGTGGCGGGCATCTCGCTGTCGGAGCGCTTCCGCGAGCGCTTCGGCAACCCCTATGCGGTGATCCACCGTGCCGACATCCACGGCGCATTGCTCGAAGGCGTGAAGGCGACCACCGAGGGCATCGAGTTCCTCACCTCGACCAAGGTGGTGCACATCGAGCAGGACGAAGGCGGCGTGACGCTCATCGATGCCCAGGGCGGCCGCCACGAGGGCCAGGCCGTGATCGGCTGCGACGGCGTGCGCTCGGCGGTGCGCCAGCAGTACGTGGGCGACAGCATCCGCGTCTCGGGCCATGTGGTGTTCCGCGCTGTGGTCGACACGGCTGACTTTCCCGAAGCGCTGCGCTTCACAGCGCCCTGCATCTGGGTCGGCCCCAACTGCCATCTGGTGCATTACCCGCTGAAAGGCGGCGACAAGTTCAACATCGCCGTCACCTTCCACAGCGACCAGCCGGAAGAATGGGGCTCGATGGACGGCGACCCGGCCGAAGTGCAGCGCTACTTCCGCTCGACCTGCGAGCAGGTGCAGCAACTGCTGCGCATCCCGAAGGCCTGGAAGCGCTACTCCACGGCCGACCGCGACCCCATCGAACAATGGACCTTCGGACGCGCCACGCTGCTGGGCGATGCGGCACACCCGATGGTGCAGTACCTGGCCCAGGGCGCGTGCATGGCCTGCGAGGACGCGGTGACGCTGGGCCTGGCCCTGCGGCGCGAAGGCGGTGACTGGACACGAGCGCTCGCGCTGTACGAGCGATCCCGCGTCGCCCGCACCGCGCGGGTGGTTCTGTCGGCGCGGGAGATGGGCCGCATCTACCATGCCAAGGGCGTGGAGCGGCTGGTGCGCAACAGCATGTGGACCGGCAGGCCGCAGGAGCGCTTCTACGACGCGCTCGAATGGCTCTACGGATGGACCGCCGCGAGCTGCCTCGCCGACAGCGACGGGGCTGGCGCGTGAAGATCGACTCGGCATCCATCGAGGCGGGCGGCGGCGGCGCGGCCGCTGCGACGATCGACATACCGGCCCTGATCGACAGCCACCCCGTCAGCGCCTTCCAGAAATGGATTCTTCTGCTGGTCGGCTGCGCGGTCGTCATGGACGGCTTCGATGTGCAGGCCATGGGCTTCGTCGCGCCCGCCATCGTGCAGGCCTGGGGCATCGAGAAGGCCGCGCTGGGCCCGGTGTTCGGCGCCGGCCTGCTCGGCATGCTGGTCGGCTCGCTGGTGCTGAGCGTCTGCGCGGACCGCATCGGCCGGCGCCCGGTGCTGCTGGGCGCCACGGTGTTCTTCGCGCTGTGCATGCTGGCCACGGCCTTCGCGCACACGCTCGACCAGCTGCTCGCCATGCGCTTCATCACCGGCATCGGGCTGGGCGGCATCATGGCCAACGCGAGCGCGCTGGCCAGCGAGTACAGCCCGCAGCGCAGGCGCGTCACGCTGATGATGTGGGTGTCCTGCGGCTTCACCGGCGGCGCGGTGCTGGGCGGGTTGATTTCGGCGGTGCTCATCCCCTGGGGCGGCTGGCAGTCGGTGTTCGTCTTCGGCGGCGTGATGCCGTTGCTGATCGCCGCGCTCATGTGGCGCTACATGCCCGAGTCGATGCAGTTCCTGGTGCTGCGCGGGCGCAAGCTCGACCGCGTGCAGCAGTGGCTGGGCCGCATCGCGCCCGGCGTGCCCGCCGGGCCCGGCACGCGCTACGTGGTGCACGAGGCGAAGCAGGACGGCGCGCCGGTGGTCGAGCTGTTCCGCGCCGGACGCGGGCCGGCCACGCTGCTGCTGTGGGGCATCAACTTCATGAACCTGCTCAACCTGTTCTTCCTGGCGAACTGGCTGCCCACCATCGCGGCCGGAGCAGGCTACAGCGCGAGCACCGCCGTGCTGGTGGGCACGCTGCTGCAGGTGGGCGGCGTGGTCGGCACGGTGGCGATGGGGCCGCTGATCGACCGCGTGGGCTTCTACCGCGTGCTGGTGCCGGTGTTCGCGGTGGCGGCAGTGGCCATCGCGGTCATCGGCCAGCCGGCGCTGCCCCTGCTGCTGTTGCTCGCGGTGGTTGCGGTCAGCGGCTTCTGCGTGGTCGGCGCGCAGCCGGCGCTCATCGCGCTGGCCTCGGGCGTCTACCCGACGACGGTGCGCGCCACCGGCATGGGCTGGAGCCTGGGCATCGGCCGCGCGGGTTCCATCGCGGGGCCGGTGCTGGCGGGCTGGCTCATCGGGCTGCACTGGAGCAACAGCGCGCTCTTCTTCGCGGCGGCCGTGCCGGCGCTGCTGTCCTGCGCCATGGTGCTGTGCATGGGGCGATTGAAATTCACCGGCGCCACCGCGCGCCAGGCATCTTCCGGAGCAACGAAATGACGAAAACGATGAACAACGCCCAGGCCCGCAGCGGCCTGGTCCTGGCCGCGCGCGTGCTGATGGCGGTGATCTTCCTGGTCGCGGGCGTGCGCAAGCTGCTGACCTACGGCGCCACGCTGGGCTACTTCGGCAAGCTCGGCATTCCGCTGGCCGACGTGGTGCTGCCGCTGACCATCGCGCTCGAAGTGGGCGGCGGGCTGCTGCTGATCGCGGGCTGGCAGGTGCGATGGGTGGCTTCGGCGCTGGCGCTCTTCACGCTGGCCACGGCCTTCGCCGCGCATGCCTTCTGGGCGGCCGACGCGGCCCAGTTCGCCGGCCAGCTCAACAACTTCCTGAAGAACGTGGCAATGGTCGGCGGCTTCCTGGTGCTCATCGCCTACGTCTCGACGGTCGAGCGCGGGGCCGGCTCCAGGGGCTGAGCGGAAAACTCCTTTCCGTTTTCCGCCATTTAGCGAGGGGCGAGCCGGCGTATCGTGGATGTCCCGGCGCGAGCCGGGCGGCAGACAGATCCGTTCGAGCAAAGACCCGAGACACAGGCCAAAGCCATGACCACACCCTCGTTCATCTACACCAGCGCCCCCCAGCGGGTGGTTTTCGGCGCCGGCTCGCTGCAGCACCTGGCCCGCGAGATCGATGCGCTGGGCGCGCGCCGGGCCTTGGTGCTTTCCACGCCCGAGCAGCGCCCGCAGGCCGAGCGCGTGGCCGACATGCTCGGCGCCCATGCGGCCGGCGTGTTCGACCGCGCCGTGATGCATGTGCCCATCGAGACCGCGCGCGAGGCGAGGGAAGTGGCCACCAGGCTCGGCGCCGATTGCGCCGTGGCCATCGGCGGCGGCTCCACCACCGGCCTGGGCAAGGCGATCGCGCTCGACTCGGGCCTGCCGATCCTGGCGATTCCGACGACCTACGCGGGCTCCGAGATGACGCCGATCTACGGCATCACCGAAGCCGGCATGAAGAAGACCGGCAAGGACTTCCGCGTGCTGCCCCGCACCGTGATCTACGACCCCGAGCTGTCGCTCGGCCTTCCCGTGGGCATGAGCGTGACCAGCGGCATCAACGCCATCGCGCATGCGGCCGAGGGGCTCTATGCGGTCGATTCGAACCCGATCATGGACCTGATGGCGCAGGAAGGCATCGCCGCGCTGGGCCGCGCGCTGCCGGCCATCCGCGCCACGCCGAAGGACCCGGCCGCCCGCAGCGACGCGCTCTACGGCGCATGGCTGTGCGGCACGGTGCTGGGCAATGTGGGCATGGCGCTGCACCACAAGCTGTGCCACACGCTGGGCGGCAGCTTCAACCTGCCGCACGCCGAGACCCACACCATCGTGCTGCCGCATGCGCTGGCCTACAACGCCGGGGCTGCGCCCGAAGCCATGGCGAAGATCGCGAGGGCACTTGGGGGAAGCGGTGGCGCCGCGCAGGCCGTGTACGACCTGGCGCGCGACAACGGCGCGCCGGTCGCATTGCGCGACATCGGCATGAAGGAAGCCGATCTGGACCTGGCCTGCGAGCACGCGCTCAAGAACCAGTACCCCAACCCGCGTCCGCTGGAGCGCGCGGCGATCCGCGCGCTGCTGCAGAACGCCTGGGAAGGCGTGCGGCCCTGAGGCAATGCCAGTGCGTCAGGGGCGTGCCGTGACCGGCAGGCCAGCCTGCTGCGTGAACGAGACGCTGGGCTTCTTGTAGGCAGCGGGCACTTCGTCGCGGTAGAAGGCGCGGCGGTCCAGGCTTTGCAGCGGGTTGTTGGCGGCGGCCACGGCCTGCTCGCGCACGGTGCTGCGGTCGAGCGTGGACTTGAAGGCCACGGCGCCTTCGGCGACGGTGTCCGAATAGGGGTTGCCTTCGCGCGCCGCGGCCACGGCTTCGGCCTTCACGTCGGTGCGGCTGGCGGAGGAGGTCAGGGGCTGCACGCCTTCATAGGCTTCGGCGTGCGCGCCGGCGGCGCCCAGCATGGCGAAGGCTGCGGCGAGGGCGGATGCGGCGATGCGTTGCTTGTTGTTCATTGCGAGATTCCTTTCGAGCGATTTGGGCCGATCAGAGCGGCAGTGCGTCGCCGCGGGCTGCAGCGCGTGCTGCCGCACGCACGGTGGCACGGTCGACCGTGCTGGCCACCATCGGGGCCACGCCCGACGAAGCGGCTTCGGCGTACGGGTTGTCGTTGTGCGCGGCGGCGACAGCTTCGGCGCGCACAGCGGCGCGGCTGGCCGACGAGGCGATCACCGGAGCGGGACCGGCGCTGGCGCCATCGGCGTAGGGGTTGTCGGCGCGCGCGGCAGCCACGGCTTCGGCACGTACGTCTGCACGGCTGACGGACGAGGTGATCGGATGCACGCCTTCATAGGTTTCGGCGTGGACCGCGCCCGCTGCGCCGAGCATGGCGAATGCGATGGCGGAGAGAGCGGCGATGCGTTGCTTGGTGTTCATGATGCGAGTCCCTTTGCTGACTGGTGTGGGCGGCGGACATTCGTCGTTGCCACGGGATGCAGTGTGAAACCGCATCGCGGCCGGCGCTGTGCGTTTGCGCACCGCTTTCGGCGATTGGTCAGAGGGCGGAGGCTGCCGCGTGCTGTCCGTAGAGCACCGCCAGCGGCTCGGAGCGGCCGCGCACCGTGAGCGTCTCGGCCGCGCCCATGGCGTGCGCGACACCGGCCTTCTCGGCCGCGAACAGCGACACAACGAGGCGTGACGCTGCTGTCTTCGAATGATCCTGCAACCGGCTCGCGGTGTTGACCACTTCGCCGATGGCGGTGAAGGTGGTGGTCTCCAGGTAGCCCACTTCGCCGACAGCCGCGCGGCCCGCGTGCAGGCCCATGCCGAACTCCAGCCGCTGGCCGAACTGCGCCTCGAAGCCTTCGCTCCATGCGTCCATGCGCTGCCCGATCAGCTCGGTGGCGCGCAATGCCTGCCTGCACGCGGTGGGCAGGTCGCAGTCGAGGCCGAAGATCGCCATCACGCTGTCGCCGATGAACTGGTTGGGCACGCCGCCACTTTCGCGCACGGCCGCGCCCACGGTGGCGAAGTAGCGGTCGAGCACGTAGGCGAGGTCGAAGGGCCACTGCCGCTCCGACAGGCCCGACCAGCGCCGCAGGTCGACGAAGAGGATGGCCACGTCGCGCTCGCGCCCGAAGCTGCCGACCGGTGCGGGCCGGCCCTCGTTGGGCAGCGGCGCGAACAGCGGAGTGACCTCGATGTCGCCGCGCGGGCGCAGCTGGCAGGCCAGCCGCACGTCGGCCGGCGCGCGCACCCGTTCGAGCGTGCGCCGCTCGTCGCGGCCCGGCTCGCCGATGTGGTCGGCCGGGCCGGCCACGCGCACGCGGCAGGTGGAGCAGCGCGCCCGTCCGCCGCAGATCGACACATGGTCGATGCCGTGGGAGCGGCTCGCCTCCAGCACGCTCCAGCCATGCGGAACATGCACCGTGCGGCCCGGGTAGCGCAGCGCCACCTGCGGCTGGCGCGACCAGCGCGCGAGGCCGTTGCGGCCCCAGCGCGCTGCCAGCAGGGCGACCAGCGCCAGCCCGTAGCCCCACTTGATCGCGTTCTCGGCCGCGCCCAGCGCCTTGCCCTGTTCGGCCGTGGGGAGGGCGGTCGGCGGCACGCCGGCCCACTGGAACTCGCGCCCCATCGAGACGAAGCCCATCGCGGCGGTCAGCGGAAGTACCACCGCGACGGCCAGCAGCAGGTGCGAGAAGCGCCTCCACACCGGCTTGGCCCGCAGCGCGAAGTGCAGGCCCAGGCAGCCGTGCGTCCAGGCGGCCAGCATCATCAGCAGCTGTGCTGCCGCGCCCTGCCAGTCCCAGAGGCCCCAGACCACGCGGGCATACGAGCCCTCGATGCCGTAGGCCAGGTAGGCGCCGCGCATGGCCGTGAGGTGCGTGGCCAGCAGCAGCGGCAGTGCGAAGCCCAGCGCCACGCGCAGGCCTTCGAGCGGGGGCATGCGCAGCGTGCGCCGCTCCCACAGGGCGACCACCGCCAGCGCCAGGTGCGTGGCGGCCGCGCCATACAGCAGCGCAGTGCCCGCCAGGGTGTGCCAGAAGGCCTGCACGCCGCGCAGCACGGTCTCGGCGGCGGCAAAAGAATAGATGCCCAGCGAATGGTTCAGCAGGTGCGCCGTGACGTAGGCCATCAGCACCAGCCCGCTCGCCCAGCGGAGATTGCGCCGTGTGGGCGGTCTCAGCGAAAAGGTGTCGGCAGCAACGGCTTTGGGGGAACGTCTGTCCATGAACGGGTTCGAAGCGGCACCCGAGCATAATGCGCGCGCCCCTACCGTCCCCCGGCATGGCCAAACCCGAACCTACCCCCCGCTCCAGCCTCGCGCTGCGCCAGATCGCGCTGCTCGAAGGCCTTTCCGACCAGCGGCTGGACCTGCTGGCCCAGCAATGCCTGTGGCACAGCGTGGAGGCCGGCAAGCCCCTGCTGCTGCGCGCCGAGCAGCAGGGCGAGGTGTTCCTGCTGGTCTCGGGCCGTGTGCGGGTGACGACCTACTCGGCCAACGGCCGCCAGGTGACCTTTCGCGACTCCGAAGCGGGCGAGCACTTCGGCGATATCTCCGCCATCGACGGTGGCCCGCGCTCCGCCGACGTGGTCACGCTGGAGCCCAGCGTGGTCGCCAGCCTCGACCGCGCTTCCTTCATGGCCCTGCTGCGCGACGAGCCCCTGGTGGCCGGCCGGGTGATGCTGCGGCTGGCGACGCTGGTGCGGCAGCTCTCGGAGCGGGTGATCGACCTGAGCACCCTGGGCGTGCAGAACCGGCTGCATGCCGAGCTGCTGCGCCTGGCCCGCGCCGCCGGCGTGGAGGGCAACCAGGCCCGGCTCGACCCGGCGCCCAAGCACGCGGCGCTGGCCAGCCAGATCAGCACCAACCGCGAGCAGGTGACCCGTGAACTCAACGTGCTGGCGCGCAGCGGCGTGCTGCGCAAGGACGACAAGGCCCTTCTGGTCGCCGACGTGGCCCGCCTGGAGGCGATGGTCTCGCAGGTACGCGGCGACGCCGGCTGAGCCGGGAGGCGATCAGTTCCAGCGGCCCTTGATGCCGCCGAGAGAGAAGCGGCCAGCGCCCAGCAGCACCACGGTCAGCGCGCCGAACAGGTACAGGCCCTGCAGTTCCAGCGCCCAGCCGCCCTGCTTGGTCAGCGCGAAGAAATCGGCCATGTGCACGAGGCCGAAGGCCACCAGCATGTTGATGACCACCACGCCGGCGGCGGCGCGGGTGTAGAGGCCCGCGATCATCAGCAGCGGCGCGACGATCTCGCCGACGTACACCAGGTAGGCGATGCCGCCCGGCAGGCCGGCCTTGGCCAGCATGCCGGCGATGAAGCCCACGCCGGCCGAGATCTTGAAGATGCCATGCAGCAGCACCAGGAAGCCGACCGTCACGCGGATCAGCAGCTTGCCGGAATCGTCCAGCGTGGAGGGGGAGAGGGCGGACAGCGGCGACGCGATCGGCGCACGCGGGGTATTGGCGGCGGTGGCCTGGGTGTTCATGGCAGATCCTTGCAGGGTGGAAACGGTGGGTCCGCCGCGGAATGCGACGGTTGCGGTTCCAGTGTGCGGGGCTGCGGAAATGCGGAATGTGCGTTTACGCACATGTTTCAAGCATTGGCTGCGGTGCAGTCCCTTTCGTGGAACACCGCGGAACCGGCTTTGCCGGGCCGCAGGTGTTGCCCCCGGTAGGGGGTTGGCGCAGCGACACGAAGTGCGCGAAGCCTGGGGGCGAGCCTAGAACCTGCCTGTCCACTTGCGCTCGTAGTCCATCTTGCGGAAGTGGGCTGCCATGAAGTCGATGAAGCTGCGCACCTTGGCCGACAGGTGCTTGCGGCTCGGGTAGGCCAGGTTGATCGTCAGGTGCGGCAGGTCCCAGTCGTCCAGCGTGGGCACCAGCCGGCCGGCCACGATGTCGTCGTAGACGATGTAGGTGGGCTGCACCAGGATGCCCATGCCGTCCAGCGCGGCCGCGCGCAGCACCTGGCCGTCGTTCGACTCCAGCAGGCCCGTGACCGACACCGTGTGCGTCTCCTTCCCGCGGCGAAAGCGCAGCTCGTTCGGGTTGTTGGCATGGGTGTAGATCAGCAGCTTGTGCCGCTTCAGTTCGTCCAGCGTCTTCGGAAAGCCGTGCTGCGCGAAGTAGCGCGGCGAGGCCGCGAGGATGCGCCGCGTCTCGCCGAGCCGGCGGATGGTGACGTTGGAGTCGGGCTCGAACTCGCGGGTGCGGATCGCCACGTCGATGTTGTTGTCGATCAGGTCGAAGTAGCGGTTGGCCGCCTCCACGTGCACCGTCACGCCCGGGTAGCGGTCGGTGTACTCGCGCAGCAGGGGCGCGATGTGGTGGATGGAGAACGACAGCGAGGCCGTGACGCGCAGCGTGCCCGTCGGGTTGAGCGCGGTGGCGTTCACCGCCGATTCGGCGTCCGACAGGTCGGCCAGGATGGTGCGGGCGCGGCCGCAGAACTCGCGGCCGGTGTCGGTGAGGTACAGCCGGCGCGTGTTGCGCTCGACCAGCCGCGCGCCCAGCCGTGCCTCGAGCGCGCTCAGGTGGCGGCTGGCGGCCGCGTTCGAGAGGCCCAGCGCCTCGGCGGCGCGGCTCAGGCTGCCGGCATCGGCGATCTGCACGAGCAGGGCGATTTCGGTCCAGCGGTCCATGGGTTGTGTGTCTCCGAGACTTGCGGGCCGATCCTGGGCTGAACCGGGCCCCGGACGCCTGCAGGCAGGCTGGCGATTCTATGTGGCGGGAAGTGCAGGGAAGGCCGGTTGGTCAGGTGCCGTTAGGACTGCAGTTTTACAAAGGGAGGCAATGAATTCCTGGCTGATCCCTCCCGGCACCCGTCCGGCGCCCGCATTCGCGCGGCATCTTTCCCTGAATGGCGCGGTCGTCGTCGCGTTGCTGGCGCTGGTGGTGCTGTGGACGCTGCCCATGGCAACGTTCTACGAGACGCCGCCCTGGGACAACGTCGAGGAACTCTTCTGGGGCGGCAGCATGCAATGGGGCTACTACAAACACCCGCCGCTGCCGAGCTGGCTGATGGGCCTGCCTGTCTTGCTGGCCGGCCGCCAGCCCTGGCTGACCTATGCCGCTGGCGTGGGCTGCGGCGTGGGCGCTCTCTACATCATGTGGCGCTGGTCGCTGGGCATGATGCCGCCGATGCGGGCGGCGCTCGCGGTGCTGCTCGGCTCGCTGGTGACCTACCACGTGCAGCGCGCCACCATCTTCAACCACAACACCGTGCAGCTGCTGCCGATGGCGGGCTACTGGTGGATGCTGTGGCGCGTGCTGCGCAGGCCTTCGGCAGGCGGCCGCTTCGATTGGCTCTGGCTCGGCGTGTTCGCGGCGCTGTCGATGCTCACCAAGTACAGCGCGCTGGTGCAGTTCGCGGTGGGCGCGGGCTTCATCCTGCGCGAGGGATCGTGGCGAGACGCGCGCGTGCGCCGCGACCTGCTGCGCGCAGGCGGCGTGGCGCTGCTGCTCATGGCGCCGCATCTCGCATGGCTGTTGCAGCACGGCGACCAGACCATCGGCTATGCGCGGCATTCGGTGCATCCGTCGGGGCCGCTGCTGAAGCATGTGCACCCGCGGCCGCTTCGCATCCTGCTGGTGCAGGTCGCTCGCCTGTCGCCGATGCTGCTGTTCGTCGCGTGGGCGTGGTTCACGCGCGAGCGCGGCACGGCGCAGGAGAAGACGCCGCAAGGCGGCTTCGACCGCCGCTTCCTCGCCTGGGCCACCTTCGGGCCGCTGTGCCTGGTGCTGGCGATGTCGGTGCTGCTCCACATGCGGCTGGTGGCCTCGTGGCTCAGCACCTTCTTCCTGCCGGTCGCCGTGTGGGCCGTGATGGTGGTGCCGGGCCTCGAAGCCGACCGCTGGACGCGCCGCCGATGGGTCGGCACGCTGACTGTGGCTGCCATCCTCCACATCGCCGGATCGTTCGGCCAGGCCTGGGTCGATGGCGTCTGGAGCGCGCGCCATGGCTACATCACCCGCGCCAACCTGCCATCGGGGCAGATCGCCGAAGCCGTTCAGGCCGTGTGGCATGAGCGCGCCGGCGACCGTCCGCTGAAGCTCATGGTGGGCGACACCTGGTTCACTGGCGCGGTGGTGCTGCACATGGACCCGGACGTACAGCTGCTGATCGACGGCGATCCCCGCACCTCGCCATGGCTGCCGCCCGATGCGCTGGCGCGCGAGGGCGGCATGGTGCTGATCCTCGACACGCCGGAGTTCCGCTCCGAGGGCGCGCTGCTGGAGCCGCTGCTGGCCACCGCCAGCTGCTCCGGCAGCCTGCGCCTGCCCTGGGCGGGCGAGGAAGATGCGCGCAGTGTGCGGGTGCGCTGGGGCATCCTGCCAGGCAGCGATGTGCAGGAAGAGCTGCGGGGCTGCCTGCCGGCGGCTGCGCCCTGATGGCTGCGAGGAATCTCTTGGACTCAGGCGCGGCCGACCCGTTGACTCTGGCGATCAAACGAAGAGCCGCGACCGGCAATGCTGGACTCAGTCCGGCAAATGCGGGCGATCACCGCTTGACGAGGTCGTGCAGCGCACAGCGACTTACCCGGACAAGTTCGGCACTGCGAATCTGCAGAGTCGAATCGTTCCGCCCCGTGCCGCAATAGATCGTTTCCATTGCCGTCACTCCCGAATCGACGACTACCCGTGCCCCGTTGATCGGCAAGGGTACGACGCCTCCCGGGACCATCGCGAGGAACTGTGCCAGTTCCATGTCCGTTGCCATGTGGAGATCCGCTCTCCTCACGCCAAGTGCATCGGCGATCTTCTTGTAGTCCGCGCGCTCGGCCGCCCGCATGGCGGCGATCGCGTAGCGATCGCCCGGCAGGCGGAAGGCCAGGCTCTTGACCATCGCATCGGGATCGAAGGGAAGCAGGCGCTGCGCTTCAGCGAAGCTCACCACGGCGTCGTGGTCGTGCACTTCGAAGATCGCATCGCTCGACGTCAGGAAGGAATGTATGGCCGGGCTCATCGCATCCAGGGTATCGAGGAACCGGGAAGCCGATCCGAGCCGTTGCTGCCGTACTCGCGGACACTCATGGCGCACCTGCCATGCCGAGGCCAAGACGCAGCACGGCCACTGCAACGACGCCCACCAGGATCGTTCCGAGAAGCGGAAGGCGGACCGAGGCCACCGCCGCCAGCAGACCCGCCAGCGTTTCCGGCCAGCCGGTGACCAGCAGGGTCGGCGCGATGATCGTGACGAACATGACGGGCGGTATGGCATCCAGGGCTGCTTTCGCGCGGCCGCGGACGGCGAACCGATCCCCGCGCACCAACAGCATGCCGGCGACCCGGGTGAGATAGGTGACGATGGCCATCGCCGCGATCGCCTCGAGGGTTGTCGCGTGGAACGTCATGCGGGCTGCGGCTCCTGTGCTTGCTCCGGCCGCGCCGCGAAGTAGGCCACCGCGATGCCGGCCATGGCGCCGGCCATCACGTGCCACGGCGCACCCAGGGTGTGGAACACGGCCGCCGACGACAGGCCGCTGGCGGCGATGGCAAAACCGGTGCGCCGCCACCCCATCCAGAACCTGGCCGTCATGCCGATGAACAAGGCCGCCAGCGCGAAGTCCGCGCCGATCTGCCGGGGATCGCCGAGATAGGCGCCCAGCCACGCGCCGGCCATGGTCGCACCAGCCCACGCGGCCGTGAAGACGAGCGCCAGGCCCATCCAGTAGGACCAGGTGACCGGCAGGCCCGCGCGCGCACGCTGCTCTGCGAATCCCCATGTCGGATCGGTGAGCAAGGCCAGCGCCACGCACATGCGCAGGCGCGTCATGCCGGCCTTCGCGAGCTTCGGAACGAGGGTCAGGCTCATCAGCGCGTGGCGCACATTGATCAGCAAGGTGGACAGCAGGATCGGCCCGAGCCTCGGCCCGTCGTTCGCCCACAGCTGGACCGCCGCGAACTGCGATGCGCCCGCGTTGACGAGCAGTGACATCCATCCGGCCTCCGCGGCGTGGATGCCCTTGGACCTGCACAGGGCTCCGAGCAGCAGGCCGATCGGAACCGCGACCATCACCGCAGGCAGGATGTCCCTTGCGCCCTCGGCGGCTGTGGCGAGCGAGGAGGGTCGGCGATCCGGCGGAGCCGCGGATGAGGCGGGGCCTTCGCGCGGCCTCATTTCGACACCCCGTCCCTGTAGGCACCGGGCGTCACGCCGACCCTGGCCTTGAAGACGCGTGTCAGGTGGGCCTGGTCTGCAAAGCCGGTTGCCGACGCCACGGCGATCGGCGCTTCTCCCCGGCGCAGGCGGCGCTTTGCCGCCTCGATGCGGCGGCCGACCAGATAGGCGTGCGGTGTGGTCCCCGCTTCATTGCGGAACATGCGGATCAGGTGAAACCGGCTCACGCCGACTTCGCCGGCGAGGTCGGCCAGGCACACGTCGCTCGACGTGGCTTGATCTTCCAGCATCGACTTGACCCTGGACACTCGCTGCTGCTCCCGGCCTCGCGGGGCCTCGGGGCGGAAGCCCTCGGCGTGTCGCTCGAGGCAGCAGGCATAGGCCAGCAGCAGCGCTTCCTCCGTGCCCAGCGACCAGCCAGAGGTCTCCAGTGCCAGGTGCGCGGCCACCAGGCGAGTGGCCGCGGCGGGGTCCCGGATCACCCGGCACCGGAAATGCGGCTGGACTTCATGGCCGGTGATCTCGGCCGCCAGGCGCTGAACGAGCGACGCGGAAGGGTAGGTCACCCGGTAGCTGTAGCCCGTGTCGTCATGGGGCGTCCCGTCGTGCACGTCTTCCGGGTTGAGCAGCGTCAGGTCTCCCGGGCTGGCGCGATGCCGCGTACCTTGAAGCCACAAGGTGCCGCAGCCCGAGGTAATCGCTCCGATCACGAAAGTCTCGTGCGCATGCAGGGCATAGCGGTGCTTCCTGAAGGTCGCGGTCAGGCAGTCCACCCGTTCCTCGCCTGTCATGCACCCCGAGGTGAAGAAGCGTGCGTCGTCCCGCAGCGCGTTGCGGGATCGGGGGGCATCAGGCCCGAGTGCTTCTTCACGGTGTCCGTCTTCTCGCATGAAGCCATTCTTGCAGCGCAGGAAACGCCTGTCTTGAAGAAAATTGACATGCCTGATCCGGCATGATGACCACATCATCGAGACCCGCAACGCACGTCATCGGCTCGCGCGCGGCAGCGCAATGACGAAGAAGCGCGCCAGATCGGATGACCCCGGAAGGAGCACCAGTCATGGAAGCCCCCAGGCAACCGCCATCGATCTCACCGCCTGCAGCGATCGCCTATGCGATCGGCCTGCCGCTGGCCTTGCTCGTCCTGATCTTCCTGCCCGCAGGCTCCATCGGCTGGCGACCTGGGTGGGTGTTCCTTGCAGTGCTGCTTCTTGGGTTCGGTGTCTCGGCACTGGTGCTCGCGCGAGTCAACCCGATGATCTATCGTGCACGCAGTCGCTTCCAGCCGGGGACGAAAGACTGGGACAAGGCGCTGCTTGCGGTCATCCTGCCGGCGATGGTGGCGATTCTTCCCGTCGCGGCGCTCGATGCCGGGCGCTATCAGTGGTCACCAGTGCCGGCCTGGGTCATGGTGGTGGGGCACGTCGCGTTGCTCGCCGGGATCGCAATGACCGCTTGGGCACAGGCCGTGAATCCTTTCTTCGAGCCCGGCGTTCGAATCCAGTCGGAGCGCCATCAGCGCGTGATCGATGCGGGGCCTTACCGGTTCATCCGGCATCCGGGTTATGCCGCGGCGCTCGCACTGTTCTTCGGCATGGCGCTCGCGCTGGGCTCGCTGTGGGCGCTCCTGCCCGCCGCGCTCGCTTCGGCGTTGCTGGTACTGCGAACCTCCTGGGAAGATCGCCTGTTGCAGGCAGAGCTTTCCGGTTACGCGGACTATGCCGGTCGCGTGCGCTGGAGGTTGCTCCCCCGCCTGTGGTGACAGCGGCCGGAAGCGGTGAGCGCGTCTCCCCGATAGCCAGCCGCAGACGGAACGCCGCCACAGGGCGAACGACCTTTCCGCTGCACGGAAAAATCATTTGCGCCCGGGGTGCTTCAACCGGCGCGGAGAGCGGCCTACAGTCTGGCGAAGTCGAAGTTCGACCGGACAACATGGAGACAGCCACGATGCGCAACCTCAACCAGGACAACATCACGCAGGCCGTGCTCGCGCGCTTCGCCGACACGCCCGACCCGCGCCTGCGCGAGATCCTGACCAGCCTGGTGCAGCACCTGCACGCCTTCGCGCGCGAGGTGAAGCTCACCGAGGACGAGTGGTTCCAGGGCATCCAGTACCTTACGGCCACCGGCCGGAAGTGCGACGACAAGCGGCAGGAGTTCATCCTGCTGTCGGACGTGCTGGGGCTCTCGATGCTCACCATCGCGATGAACAACGACAAGCCGGCCGGCTGCACGGAGGCCACCGTGTTCGGCCCCTTCTATTTCGATGGCGCGCCCGAGTACGAGCATGGCGACGACGTGGCCAACGGCGCCGAGGGCGAGCCCTGCGACGTGTTCGCCACGGTGCGCGGTCTCGACGGCGAGCCAGTGGCGAATGCGGTCGTCGATGTTTGGCAGGCCGATGCGGGCGGGCACTACGACGTGCAGCACGCGGGGCTCGACCACGCGGAGAACCGGGGCACGCTGCGCACGGGGCCCGACGGCTCGCTGCACTTCCGCAGCGTGGTGGCGGTGGCGTATCCGATCCCGGTCGACGGGCCGGTGGGCGACCTGCTGCGCGCGACGAAGCGCCATCCGTGGCGGCCCGCGCACCTGCATTTCAAGATCGAGGCGCCGGGCTACGAGCGGCTCATCACGCACGTGTTCCGCGAGGGCGACGAGTACCTCGACTCGGATGCCGTGTTCGCGGTGCGCCAGTCGCTGGTCGCGCCTTGGACGAAGCAGGACAACGGCCGCTGGCGGCTCGACTTCGACTTCGTGCTCAATCCGCTGAAGCAGGGATAGCGGCTGTTCTGCAGCGGACGGAGTAGTCCCCTGGCGGGCGCGGCCGGCACCGTCCTGCTACGCTCGGCAGGCCCGCCGCGATGGCGGGGCTTGTGCGGCTGCTTCCTCCCTCCATGGCTTTTCCCCTGATCACCGACCCGTACTTCTACGCGGTCGCCATTCCCGCCGTGCTCCTGCTCGGCATCAGCAAGAGCGGCTTCGGCGCGGGCTTCGGCTCGCTGGCGGTGCCGATGATGGCGCTGGCCGTCACCGTGCCGCAGGCGGCGGCGATCCTGATGCCGCTGTTGCTGCTGATGGACGTGCTGGGCCTTGCCGCGTTCCGGCGCGACTTCGACCGCTCGCTGCTGAAGTTCCTGATTCCGTTCGGGCTGCTGGGCACGGTGATCGGCACGCTGCTGTTTCGCATGCTCTCGGCTCACACGGTGGCGGGCATCGTCGGCGTGTTCACGCTGCTCTTTCTGGCGCAGCGCCTGCTGTTTCCGCCGAAGCCCGACGATCCGCTGCCCTCGCGCGGCGTCGGCGCGGTGCTGACCACGGTGTCGGGCTTCACCAGCTTCATCGCCCACGCGGGCGGGCCGCCGATCAACGCCTACGTGATTCCGCTGCGGCTCTCGCCGGTGATCTTCACGGCCACCATGGCCTACTTCTTCTTCGTGGTGAATCTCAGCAAGTGGATTCCCTACGCGTGGCTCGGCCTGCTCGACTTCCGCACGCTGGCCACCTCGCTGGTGCTGATGCCGATCGCGCCCTTCGGCGTGTGGGTCGGCATCCGCATCGCGCGGCGCATCGATGCGACGTGGTTCTATCGCTTCGTCTATCTCGGGATGTTTCTGACCGGCCTCAAGCTCGTCTATGACGGCTTCCTGGCCTGAGGCCGGCGAAGCGAGGCCTTTTCGCGAACACCGCGGAACCGGCTTTGCCGGGCCGCAGGTGTTGCCCCCGGTAGGGGGTGGCGTAGCGACACGAAGTGCGCGAAGCCTGGGGGCGAGCCTAGAACTCGACGATGGATTTGAAGCCACCGAAGATCATGCGCTTGCCGTCGAAGGGCATGGACTTGGGGTCCATACCGGCGATGCGCGGGTCTGCCATCACCTTCGCGTTGACCGTGTCGCGGTGCTTGCGCGACTTGTAGACGATCCACGAGAAAGCGACGGTCTCGTCGGGCTTCTGCTTCACGCTCTGCGGAAATGAAGTGAGCTTGCCCGGCTTCACGTCGTCGGCGATGCACTCCACGTATTCGAGCGCGCCGTACTCCATCCATACCTTGCCGGCCTTGCGCGCCAGCTTGCGGTAGGCCTCGACGTTGGCCGTGGGGATGGCGATGATGAAGCCGTCTACATAGCGAGCCATGTTTGTTCTCCTGAAGAGTCTGTGGAACCGTTGAAGAAAGAAGACCGGCGGCTGCATGGCACGTTGCCGCTCATTGCGATGCCGCCGTTCCCTGGGGTGCCGCTGTTTCTTCGTTGTTCTGCATCTGCCCCGGCATGGCGGAGCGAAGCAGCAAGGCACCGAGCAGACCCGCCACCGCCGCGAACACGGCGCCGACGAGGAACGCGAGGTTGTAGCCGCCCGTGAGCGCCAGCGGCATCTGCGCGCCGGCGGCTTCCATCGACGCGGTGCGCGCCGCTGCGGCGCTCGCCAGCACGGCCAGGCCCAGCGCGCCGCCCATCATGAAGGAGGTGTTGACCACGCCCGAGGCCAGGCCCGAGTCGGCAGGGCTCACCTCGCTCATCGCGGCCAGCAGCACCGGGTTGAAGGCCATGCCCGCGCCCAAGCCCAGCAGCATCATGCCGGGCAGCACGTCGACCACGAAGCTGCCGTTGACCGGCGCGCGCGCGAACAGCGCCAGCCCGATGGCCGCGAGCCACAACCCGGCGGCCAACGGCTTGCGGATGCCGAAGCGCATCACGATCTTCGCCGAGAGGCCCAGCGAGAACACCGCCATGATGATGTTGGCCGGCAGGAAGGCCAGGCCGATCTGCATTGGCGTGTAGTTCAGCACCAGCTGCATGTAGAGCGCCGAGATGAAGAACCACGCGAACATGGCCGCGGCCCACAGCACGCCGACCACGTTGGCCACCGACACGCTGCGCAGCTTGAACAGGCCCAGCGGCATCAGCGGATGCTGCACCCGCGATTCGATGGCGATGAAGATCGCCAGCAGCACCACGGCGGCGCCGAGCAGGCCGAGCGTCTGGGTGGAGGTCCAGCCGGCCTCGTTGCCGTTGACCACGCCGTACACAGCGAGCATCAGCGAGAGCGTGACGGTGACGGCGCCGGCCACGTCGAGCTTCTCGCCGTGCGCATGGCCGCGCGCGCTCGGCAGCAGCGCCACGCACAGCGCGTACACCGCGATGCCGATGGGCAGGTTGACCAGGAAGATCCAGTGCCAGCTCAGCGTGCTGGTGAGCAGGCCGCCGAGCAGCACGCCGATGCTGCCGCCGCCGGCGCACACGAAGCCGTACACGCCCATCGCCTTTGCGCGGTCGGCCGGCTCGGTGAAGAGATTCATGATGAGCGAGAGCGACACGGCCGACACCACCGCGCCGCCCAGGCCCTGCACCGCGCGTGCCGCCACCAGCAGGCCCTGCGAGGTCGAGACCCCGCAGGCCAGCGATGCCAGCGTGAACAGCACCAGGCCCGCGAGGAACACGCGGCGGTGGCCGTACAGGTCGCCCAGCCGGCCGCCCAGCAGCAGGAAGCCGCCGAAGGTCAGCATGTAGGCGTTCACCACCCAGACCAGCGAGGTCTCGGTGAAGCCCAGGTCGGTGCGGATCGAGGGCAGGGCCACGTTCACGATGGTGGTGTCGAGCACGATCATCAGTACGCCGAGGCACAGCACCATCAATGCGAGCCAGCGCTTGCGGCTGTCGAGTTGGTTGGTCATGGGAAGCGGGTTTCTTGGAGTGGACAGGAAGCGGCTCAGACCAGCGGCTTGCCGCCGTTGATGAGCCACGGAGTGCCGAAGCGGTCGGTCACCATGCCGAAGCCTTCGACCCAGAAGGTCTTCTCGAAGGGCATGCCGACATGGCCGCCCTCGGCGAAGGCGTCGAACACGCGGCGGGCCTCGGCCACGGTCTCGATGGTCAGCGCGACGCCGAAGCCCTTCATGCCTTCGTACGGCTGGCCGGGCATGGAGTCGGAGGCCATGAGGATGCCCTGGCCGTAGGCGAGCGAGGCATGCATGATGCGCTTCTTCGCCTCGGGCGGGAACTGCTCGGTGTCGGGCGCTTCGCCGACGGTCATCATCATCTGCATGGTGCCGCCCAGCGTCTTCTCGTAGAAGCGCATGGCCTCGGCTGCGTTGCCGTCGAAGGTGAGGTAGGCGTGGATGTGGGGCATGATTTTTCCTTTCGGGAATTACTTTTCGGTGGCGGCCTTCAGGTTGGCAAGGCCCGTCTCGAAGTCCTTGCCGATCATCTGGTCCATGTTGAAGAAGATGCCCATGAGCTTGGCGACGTAGGGGCTCGGGCCGTACATGGCCCAGGTGACCTGCGTCGCATTGCCCTGGGGCTGCAGCGTGAATTCGGCCGTGTTGTGGCCTTCGAAGGGCTTGATGAAGTCGAGCTTGATCGCGACCTTCGACGAAGGCGCCGACTCGACGATCTCCATGCGGCCCGCGCCGGCCTTGTCGTTGCCTTCCCAGGCATAGGTCGCGCCCTTGCCGCTCGCGCTGCCGCCGAAGCTGCGCTTCATGGCGGGGTCGAGCTTCTCGTAGGGCGACCAGGCGCCCCAGCGGTGGAAGTCGTCGATCAGCGGAAAGATCTTCTCGGCCGGCGCCTCGATGCGCGCGGTGCGCTCGACGCGGAAAGTGTCGGGCCGGGTGGCCGCGAAGACCAGCAGCGCGGCGATCGCGAGCACGATGACGAGGGCGATTTTCTTGAGCATGGCGGGGCTTCCGGGAGATTGGCGGCGCGGGCGGGTGCGATCAGGCAGGGTGTGCGACGACCAGCAGCCAGCCCACGCCGAAGCGGTCGGTCAGCATGCCGAACTTGGAGGTGAAGAAGGTCGGGATCAGCGGCTGCATGACCTGTCCGCCTTCGGCCAGCGCGTCGAACCACTTGACGGCTTCGGCGTCGGTGCTGGCGGTGAGGGCGAGCATCACGCCCTCGAACTTCGGCTGGCCCGAGCAGCGGCCATCGGAGGCCATCAGCTCGGTCTCGCCGATGCGGAACACCGCGTGCATCACTTTCTCGGCATCGGGCGTGCCGCCGGCACAGCCGGCTTCGGCATTCTCCGAAGGGGCGCCCGCGGGTGCTTCCTTGTAGCGCATGAGCTGGGTGACTTCGGCGCCGAGCGCCTTCCTGTAGAAGCCGAGCGCTTCGTCGCAGCGGCCTTCGAATGAGAGATACGACTGGACTTTCATGACGATTCCTTTGGACTGAAGAGGTGACTCGGAGGCCCCCGGTGTCTCGGGCCGCAAACAATCGGATTACTTTGTGTACACCGTCCACAAAGAATAGCAGAGATAATGGACAGTGTCCACATGGAGAAGCGATGAAGCTCAACAACGTCCCCGAGAGCCTGCCGCCCGCCCGCAGCACTTATCGCCACGGCGATCTGCGCCGGGCGCTGCTGGAAGCAGGCATCGAACTGGCCCGCGACGGCGGTCCCGACGCGGTCGTGTTGCGCGAGGCCACCCGGCGCGTCGGCGTGGTGCCCAACGCGGCCTACCGCCACTTCGAAAGCCGGCAGGAGTTGCTGCTCGCGGTGCGCGAGGCAGCGCTGGCCGCGGCGGCGCAGGCGATGGAAAAAGAACTGGCGGCCCAGCCCTGCGACCAGCCCCCCGCCGACTTCGCGCGCGGGCAGGTGCGCGCCATCGGCACCGCCTACCTGCGCTTCGCCCAGGCCGAGCCGGGCCTGTTCCGCACGGCCTTCGTGATCTCCGACGAGGGCCGCGGCGAACTCGGCCCAGGCAAGGCCGGTGAGAGCGGGCTCGATCCGTTCCAGCTGCTGGGCAAGGCCATCGACCGGCTGGTGGATGCCGGCGTGCTCGATGCGGCGCGGCGCCCGAATGCCGAGTACTGCGCCTGGAGCGCGGTGCACGGGCTGGCGCTGCTCATCATCGACGGGCCGCTGCGCGAGATCCCGCCCGAAGCGGCCTACAAGCTGGGCCAGCAGCTGATCGACATGGTCGAACGGGGCCTCTGAGCCCCACGACCGCTGCTACAGATAGATCTTCTGCAGCAGCCGTATCAGCGTCTCGCGCTCCCGCGCCGTGAGCTTGGCGCTGGCATCGGCTTCCAGCTGGATCACGGTCTGCTCCGCCTCGCGGATCAGCGCCTCTCCGGCCGCCGTGAGATGCAGCCCGACCGCGCGGCCATCATGCGGATGAGGCCGGCGTTCTATCAATCCGCGGCTGTCGAGCGTCGCCACCAGGCTCACGAGGTTCGGCGGCAGGATGTCCAGCGCATTGCACAGCTGCCGCGAAGTGGCGCCGGGGTTGTGCGCCAGCAGCGACAGTACCGAGAAATCGATCTGCTTGAGCCCGTAGGGCGCCATGCGCTCCGCGAAGAAGGCGCTGACGATCAGCCAGGCCCGGCGGGCGTTGTAGCCGACCAGGGTTTCGAGCATGCGCGCATCGAGCCGGTCCGGCTTGCCTTGCGGCGCCGCGGCCTGCTCGCCTTTGGCGGGAGCGGATTTCGGGGTGGAGGCCATGGCCCGAGCGTAACCCCGCCCGGACGCCCGCGAACGCCCGGAGTGGCTAGTTGGAGACACCGCCACCGGGCGCGGCCGCATGGGTCAGCGCCACCGTTTCGCAGGCCTTCTTGACGATGCCCATCCGCATCTCGAATTCAGGCAGCACCCAGCGCCTGAAGGCGGCCGCCACGCGCGCCTTCTCCGCATCGCCGGGCGAGGCCGCCTCGATGCGCGCCCAGGCCCACGCCAGCATCGCGAGCATGGTCGAGCGCAGGTAGTCGTCGGCCACCTGGTACGGCAGCGCCGGGTCGGCATGCGCAGCCATGGCCACGGTGGTGCCCAGGTAGCGCAGCTGCGCCAGCCGGCGCTGCACGTCGGCGTCGGCCTCGCGGGAGGCGTCCAGCGTGTCGCGCAGCTCCAGCAGCACGGCCGACATGGCCGCGCCGCCGTCGGGCAGCACCTTGCGCACGAGCAGGTCGATGGCCTGGATCTCGTTGGTGCCCTCGTAGATCATCGTCACGCGCGAGTCGCGCACGATCTGCTCGATGCCCCATTCGCGCACGTAGCCGTGGCCGCCGAACACCTGCAAGCACTCGCTCGCGCCGTGGAAGGCCTGGTGCGTGCACGCGGCCTTGAGCACCGGCGTGACCAGCGAGCACCAGCGCTGCGCGCGCTCGCGGGCCTTGGGGTCGGCGTCGTGCGCGGCCACGTCGAGCATCAGCGCGCTGCGGTAGGCGATGGTGCGCGCCCCGTCGATCCAGGCGCGCTGCGTGTCGAGGATGCGGCGCACCGCCGGATGCTCGGCGATCAGGTCGGCACTCTCGCCGCCGCGGCTCGCGGGCACCGGGCCCGGCGCGCGCATCTGGCGGCGCTCCGCCGCGTAGGCGTCGGCTTTCTGCCAGGCCGCGTCGAGCAGGCCGATGCCCTGCAGGGCCACGTGCAGGCGCGCCGAATTCATCATCACGAACATCGCGGCCAGCCCACGGCCGGGCTCGCCGACCAGCCAGCCGGTGGCGTCGTCGAAGCGCATGCTGCAGGTGGGGCTGCCGTGCAGGCCCATCTTTTCCTCGATTCGCTCGCAGTGCACCGTGTTGCGCGTGCCGTTGGGCAGCAGCCTGGGTACCAGCGCCAGCGACAGGCCCTTGGGGCCGGCCGGCGCATCGGGCAGGCGGCACAGCACGAGGTGGACGATGTTCGGCGTCAGGTCGTGCTCGCCGCCGGAGATGAAGATCTTGCTGCCGCTCACCCGCAGGCTGCCGTCGGCTTGCGGCACGGCGCGCGTGCGCACCTGGCCCAGGTCGCTGCCTGCGTGGGCCTCGGTGAGGCACATGGTGGCGAGCCATTCGCCGGTGGCGATCTTCTGCAGGTAGCGCTGCTTCAGCTCGTCGCTGCCGTGGTGCTTGAGGCAGGCGTACGCGCCGTGCAGCAGACCGGGCGCCATCGTGAGGCCGTGGTTGGCGGCGGCCAGCCACTCGTAGAGCACCGCTTCGAGCACCGCCGGCAGGCCCTGGCCGCCGTCTTCCGGCGCGGCCGAGAGCGCGGGCCAGCCGCCGTCGACGAAGGCCTGGTACGCCTCGCGAAAGCCAGGCGGCGAGGTGACTTCGCCATTGGAAAAACTGCAGCCTGTTTCATCGCCGGCCCGGTTGATCGGCGCGACCACTTCGCCGACGAAGCGCCCCGCCTCCTCGAGCACCTGCGAGTGCAGCGCCTCGTCGACTTCGGCAAAGGGCGCGAGCGCGGCAAGGCGCGCGGGCGCATCGAGCACCGCGTTCAGCAGGAAGCGGACGTCATCGGGGCGGGGCTGGTAATCCATCGGAGGCTCGGTAACTGGCTAGATATCAGGGCGTGGGCAGCTTGCAAGCGAAGCTGCCTGCGCGCTCGGCATCGCCGCCGGTGTAGGTGGCGACCTGCGGATAGGGGCACAGCGGCCGCGTGCGTTGCGCGGCCCAGCCGGCAGGCACTTCGGCATTCGGCACCGGCGTGCCCGCGCCGCGTGCCGAGGCGGTAACGGATGCGGGCGCCTTGCCCTGCTCGACCCAGTCGACCAGCGCGCTGAGCATGTCGAACTGGTCGGTGGCCGGACCGCCCGCGCAGTGGTTCATGCCGGGCACCGGGAAGTAGCGCGCGAACGAGGAGGCATCGCCGCCGTTCGCGGCGCGCACGCGCTCGTACCAGGCCTGCGTGTCGTCGGACGAGAACACCGGGTCGCTGGTGCCGTGGTAGACGATCATGCGGCCGCCGCGCTCGCGCAGCGCGCCCAGGTTGGCCGCGTCGGGCGGCGTCATGAACGACAGCGCCGATTCGCGGAACACGCCGTCGGTGGCTGCGATGCGCGGCGCGTCGCGGTCCATGTCGAAGCCCAGCGCGAAGGGCAGGCCCTGCGGCCGGTCGGCCAGCGGCGGCGTGCTGAAGATGAAGCCGACCGCGCCTGCGTCGCGCGTCGGCGGGCTCGCGAACTTCCATTCGCGCCAGTTGGCGCCGCTCACGCCCGCGTCGAACGGAAAGCCGCTGTAGATCGGCTGGCCCGCGCTGTTGCGCGCGCCCTTGAACACGTTGGCGAGCGCGTTCTTCTGCGGCGCGCTCAGGCACATGGCGTCGCGCGTGCCGGCGGCGCAGGTCGGCACGTCGCGCTGGATGTCGAAGCGCGTGCGGCAGGCGTTGACGTCCGACACGATGCCGTCGGCCAAGCCGTCGAGTGCATCGCAGCGCTGCAGCACCTTGTCGGCCACCAGCTTCAGCTCGGCAGGCGTGAAGGCGCTCTGCAGGTCGGGCTGGCCGGCGGGCGTCTTCGCGCTGGCCACCGCCGCGTACTGCTGCGCGCCGTAGAGCTGCGCCACCGCCGCCTTCGGCAGGTTGAAGCCGGGGTCGCCCGCGAGCACGCCGTCGTACTGGCCGGCCGAGCGCACGGCCGCCACCATCGCATGCCGGCCGCCGTTGGAGCAGCCGCCGATGTACGAGCGGTCGGGCCCGCGGCCGTAGGCCTTGGCGATCAGGTTCTTGGCCATCGGCGTGAGCTGCGCGACGGCGTTGTAGCCGTAGTCGAGCCGCGCCTGCGGGTCGAGCCCGAAGCGCGGACCCATCGAGCCCGCATGGCCGGCGTCGGAGCTGATGACCGCGAAGCCCATCTGCAGCGCGCTGCTGCGCGGCCCGCCGCCGCCGATGCCGCCGAGCGCGGGCACCACTACACCGTCGAGCCCGCCGTTGGTCTGGTAGAAGAAGCGGCCGTTCCAGGCGACCGGCAGCCGCATCTCGAAGCCGATGGCATAGCGCTGGCCGTCGACGGGGCTGGTGCGCTCGTTCATGCGGCCCTGCACGAGGCAGTGCGCAGGCGCCGCCATCGCGACGCCGCCGACCGTGACGGTGCCGGCCGCCACCTCGGTGGCCGATGTGTAGACGGTGCCGGGCAGCGCCGCGCGGGCGGCGAGGTCGGTGCAGGACTGCAGCGTGCCGGGGCGCGCGGCGGCCAGCGGCGCATGAGGCGCCGGAGGCGCGGTGGACCAGCTCGCGCAGGCCGCGAGCAGCGCGGCGGCGCCGAGCGCGGTCGCGCACAGGGCTGGATGGAAGCGGCGCTGTGGCTTCTTCATGCTGTGGTCTCCTTGCGGCCGCGCGGGTCGCGGCGTTGTCGTTGGCTCAGGCGGCTTTTCTCGCGGCGCCCAGGTAGGTGTCGATCACGCGCGAGTCGACGGCCAGCTTCTTCGCCTCGCCCTCCAGGCTGACGCTGCCCATCTCGAGCACGTAGCCGTGGTCCGCCACTTCGAGCGCGGCGCGCGCGTTCTGCTCCACCAGCAGGATGGTCACGCCGGTGGCGCGCAGCGCCTCCACGGTGCGGAAGATCTCCTGCACCACCAGCGGCGCGAGCCCGAGGCTGGGCTCGTCGAGCATCAGCAGCGTGGGGCGCGACATCAGCGCGCGGCCCACCGCCAGCATCTGCCGCTCGCCGCCCGAGAGCGTGCCGGCCAGCTGCGCGCGGCGCTCCTTCAGGCGCGGGAACAGCGTGTAGACCTCGTCGATGCGGTCGCGCCACTGGCGGTTGCGCAGCCGCACCTGGCGGAAGGCGCCGAGCACGAGGTTGTCTTCCACCGGCATGGTGCCGAACAGTTCGCGCTTCTCTGGCACGAGCGCAATGCCGAGCATCACGCGCTCCTCCAGCGACAGCCCGTTGACCGGCTGGCCCTTGAACTCGATGGTGCCTTTGGAGGGCAGCACGCCCATCAGCGAATTCAGCAGCGTGGACTTGCCGGCGCCGTTCGGTCCGATCACCGTGACCACGCTGCCCTGGCCGGCCTGCAGGTCGATGCCGTGCAGCACCTCGGCGCGGCCGTAGCCGGCGTGCAGGCCGCGGATGCGGAGCAATGGAGATGTCATGTCAGTGCTCCGTTCCCAGATACGCAGCGCGCACCTTGTCGCTCGCCTGCACCTCGGCGGGCGTGCCCTCCATCAGGTGCGTGCCGAATTCCATCACCACGATGTGATCGCAGATGTCCATCACCAGTCCCATGTCGTGCTCGACCAGCAGGATGCTCATGCCCTCGCCGCGCAGCTGGCGCAGCACCTTGCCCAGCGCTTCCTTCTCCTTGTGCCGCAGGCCGGCGGCGGGTTCGTCGAGCAGCAGCAGGGCGGGGTCGGCGCACAGGGCGCGCGCGATTTCCAGCAGGCGCTGCTGGCCCATCGCGAGGTTGCCCGCGAGCTCGTGCAGGTAGTCGCCCATGCCCACGCGCTGCAGCTGGCGCTCGGCCTCGCGGAACAGCGCGCGCTCCTCGGCGCGGTCGATGCGCAGCATGGCGGCGACGGCGCCCTTGCGCCCCCGCAGGTGCGCGCCCAGCGCCACGTTCTCCAGCACCGTCATGTCGGCCACCATCTTCACGTGCTGGAAGGTGCGCGACACGCCGCGCTGCGCGATCTGCCGCGCGCCCAGTCCGCCGATGGCTTCGCCGCGGAAGCTCACCGCGCCGCCCGAGAGCCCGAGCACGCCGGTGATCAGGTTGAAGGTGGTCGACTTGCCCGCGCCGTTCGGACCGATCAGGCCGACGATCTGGCCGGCGCGTGTCTGGAAGCTGATGTCGTTCACCGCCACCAGTCCGCCGAAGGTCTTGCGGATGGCCCGCACGTCGAGCACCACCTCGCCGGCGGCAGGCCTGGCGCGCGCGGGCAGGTCGCCGGCATCGCGCCAGTCGACCGCGCGGCGCGGACGCGGCAGGCGGCGGTCGACGAAGGCCCAGAGCCCGTCGGGCAGGTACTTGAGCACCAGCACGATCATGATGCCGAAGACGATCAGCTCGTAGCTGCCGGCCGTGCCGATCAGCTTGGGCAGCAGCACCTGCAGCTGGTCTTCGAGCTGCTTGACCACGCCCGCGCCGGCGATCGCGCCCCACACGTGGGCCGCGCCGCCGAGCACCGCCATGAACAGGTACTCGATGCCCATCTTCAGCCCGAAGGGCGACGGGTTCACCGTGCGCTGGAAGTGCGCGAAGAGCCAGCCCGAGACCGATGCGAAGAGGGCGGCGAGTACGAAGATGCCGATCTTGAAGCGCAGCGTGTTCACGCCCATGGCCTCGGCCATCTGCGAGCCGCCGGCCAGCGCGCGGATGGCGCGGCCGCTTCGCGAGTCGAGCAGGCGGATCACCGCGAAGGCCGCGAGCAGCGCGAAGATCCACACCACCGCATAGAACATGCGCTGCTGGCCGATCTCGAAGCCGAACACCGTGAGGCCCTTCACGCCGAGGATGCCGTCGTACTTGCCCAGCGCCTCCAGGTTGCCCATGAGGTAGTAGAGCGACAGTGCCCACGCGATGGTGGCCAGCGGCAGGTAGTGGCCCGACATGCGCAGCGTGATCGCGCCGATGATCGCCGCGCTGATGCCCGTGAGCGCCATGCCGATGAAGAGCGTGACCCACGGCGACAGGCCGGTGTTCACCGTGAGGTAGGCGGTGGTGTACGCGCCGATGCCCACGAAGGCCGCCTGCCCGAAGGAGGTGAGGCCCCCCACGCCGGTGAGCAGCACCAGGCCCAGCACCGGCAGCGTGTAGATGCCGACGTAGTTGAGCTGGATGATCCAGAAGTCGGGCAGCGGCAGCAGCGGCAGCGCGATGAGCACCAGCACCAGCGCGAGCGGGCCCCAGGTGCGCAGCGCGCTCTTGTCGGGCGCATGGGCCGTCGAGGGATTCAGGAGCGCTTCCATGTCAATGTTCCTCGTCCGAATGGCCGCTTTTCAGCGAGCGCCATAGCAGCACCGGCAGGATGATGGTGAACACGATCACTTCCTTGAACGAACTGGCCCAGAAGGAGCCGAAGGACTCGATCACGCCCACGGCCAGCGCGCCGACGAGCGCGCCGGGGTAGCTCGCCAGGCCTGCGATCACGCCGGCCACGAAGCCCTTCAGGCCGATGAGGAAGCCCGAGTCGTAGAACACCGTGGTGGTCGGACCGATCAGCAGGCCCGAGAGCGCGCCGATCAGCGCCGCCATCGCGAAGGTGAGCTGCCCGGCCGCCTGGGTGGAGATGCCCATGAGCCGAGCGCCCAGCCGGTTCACGGCGGTGGCGCGCAGCGCCTTGCCGTACAGGCTGCGCTCGAAGAACAGGTACAGCAGCACGATCAGCGCGGCCGACATGCCGAAGATGATGAGCGCCTGCCCGCTCACGTTGAGAGGCCCGAGCGCCATGCGCTCGTCCCAGAACGGCGGGTTGCGGAAACCCTCCGCGCCGAAGAAGAGCAGGCCCAGCCCGGTCATCGCGAAGTGCACGCCCACCGAGACGATCAGCAGCACCAGCGAGCTCGCACCCGCCAGCGACTGGTAGGCCACGCGGTAAACCAGTGGCCCGAACGCCGTGACGATGAACACCGTGAGCAGCGCCTGCACGCCGATCGGCAGGTTGCGCGGGCCGGCCCAGGCCGAGATCGCGCAGATGACGGCGGGTGCCGCGAGCGTGCGCAAGGCAGCCTTCAGCCCGGCCGCCGCGCTGCCGTTGTGGCGCCAGGTGGTGACCAGGTCCATCAGCGCCGCGACGCCGGCCAGGATGAGCAGCAGCCACACCGTGCCCGGCGTCTTGCCGGTCTGGAAGATCGCCAGCGTCAGCGCGCCGTACGCCACGAATTCGCCCTGCGGAATGAAGATGACGCGGGTCACCGTGAAGACGAGCACGATGCCCATGCCCAGCAGGGCATAGATCGCGCCATTGGTGAGGCCGTCCAGCGTCAGGATGCTGGCGATCGAGAGATCCATGGCGTGTGTTCGATGCGGCTGAAGAAGAGGATTACTGCTCGACCTTGAACGCGCCGTTCACCACCTTGAGCATCACGCCGGTCTCGGTCGTGTAGCCCCAGTGGTCCTGCGCCGTCCAGTTCAGCACGCCGTGCGCGAGCACCGTGCGGCCCATGCCCTCGAGCGCGTCGCGCAGCGCGGCGCGGAACTCGGGCGTGCCGGGCTTGGCCTTCTTGAGCGCGACCGGCACGGCCTTCTCGAGCACCGTGAGCGCGTCGGCCGCGTGGCCGGCGAACTGGTTGCGCGAGCCGGGGCCGTAGGCCTTCTCGTAGCCCTGCACGAAGGCGACGGCGGCGGCCTTCGAGGGATGGCTGTCGGGCAGCTGCTCGGCCACGGTGGCGGGGCCCGAGACCACGAAGGTCCCCTCGGCGTCCTTGCCCGCGGTGCGCATCAGGTCCTGCGTGGCGGCGGCGTGCGTCTGGTAGACCTTGCCCTTGTAGCCGCGCTCCATCACCGCCTTCTGCGGCATGCCGGCGCCGCTGCCCGAAGCCACGATCAGGATCGCGTCGGGATTGGCCGAGGTGAGCTTGAGCACCTGGCCGGTCACGCTGGTGTCGGCGCGCGCGAAGCGCTCGGTGGCGACGATCTTGATGCCGTTCTTGGCGGCCTCGGCCGTCAGCGCCTTGAGCCACAGCTCGCCGTAGGCGTCGGTGTAGCCGAGGAAGCCGACCGTCTTCACGTTCTGCTTCTTCATGTGCGCGACCACCGCGTAGGCCATCACGTCGTTCGACTGCGGCAGGCGGAAGAACCACTTGTCCTTGCCCGGCGGCAGGCCGGCAGGCGCGGTCGACAGCTGCGGCGTGCCCGACTCGGCCGTGACGTCGGCCATCGGGATGGCGACGGGCGTGGCGCTGGAGCCGATGATGATGTCTGCCTTGTCTTCGGTGACCAGGCGCTGCGCGTCCTTCACGCCGGTGGTCGGGTCGGTGGCGTCGTCGAGCACCACCACCTTGAGCGTCTCGCCCGCGATGGTCTTCGGCCAGATGGCGATGCCGTTCTTCACCGGAATGCCCAGGCCCGAGGCCGGGCCGGTGAGCGGCTGCACCACGCCCACGGTGATGTCGGCATGGGCGAGGCCCATGGCCATGAGCGCCAGCACGGCGGCAAGGGTGGTCTTCTTGAAGGTCATCGGTGTCTCCTGGGTACGTTGTGAAGCGGGCGGAACGAACGCGAAAAAGAAAGAAGGGCCTCAGCGCGGCGCCATGCGCAGCGCGCCGTCGATGCGGATCACCTCGCCGTTGAGGTGGCCGTTGGTGACGATGTGGCAGGCCAGCTCGGCGAACTCCGAGGGCTTGCCCAGGCGCGGCGGGAAGGGGATGGAGGCGGCCAGCGACTGCTGCACCGGCTCGGGCAGCTCCAGCAGCAGCGGCGTGGCGAAGATGCCCGGCGCCACCGTGCACACGCGGATGGCGTGCTGCGCGAGGTCGCGCGCCATCGGCAGCGTCATGCCGACCAGCCCGCCCTTGGAGGCGCTGTAGGCCTGCTGGCCCACCTGTCCGTCGAAGGCGGCGACCGAGGCGGTGAAGAGCATCACACCCTTCTCGCCGTTGTCGAGCGCCTCCAGCTTCGCGCAGCGCGCGGCGAACAGGCGCGCCATGTTGTAGCCGCCGATCAGGTTGATGTTGACCACGCGCACGAAGTCTTCCAGCGGCGCGGGGCTGCCGTCCTTGCCGACGATGCGCTTGGCGCTGCCGATGCCGGCCACGTTCATCAGGATGCGCGCGGGGCCGTGCGCGGCCTCGGCCTTGTCGAGCGCGGCGTTCACGCTGTCGGTGTCGGTGATGTCGCAGGCGCAGGCGACGCCGCCGATCTCGGCCGCCACCTTCTCGGCCAATTCGCCGTTGCGGTCGAGCACCGCGACCTTCGCGCCCAGCCGCGCGAGCTCGCGCGCGGTGGCTTCGCCCAGGCCCGATGCGCCGCCGGTGACCAGTGCGGCTTGTCCTTCGATCTTCATGTGTCTCGTCTCCAGGAAAGGTTGGAAAAAGCTCAGCGCGGCTTCAGGGTGAAGGGCAGGCTGCCGTCGTGCATGGCATCGGCCAGCGCGGCGCGGTGCTTGAGCACGGAGCGCTGGTTGATCGAGCCCTTGTCGGTGACCTCGCCCCTGTCGATGGAAGGCGGCTCTGCCATCAGGTGCAACCGCGCGATGCGGTTGGCGCTGCCGGTGGAGGCGGCGGCCAGCGTGTCGACCACCTGCTGGAAGTGCGCCTGCACGGGCGCGCTTTCCAGCACCTGCTGCATGGTGGCGTCGGCGGGCAGGCCGGCGAGATCGCGTACCTTCTGCGTCGGGAAGATCAGCGCGCCCACTTCCTTCAGGTTGATGCCGGTCAGCACCGCGTCCTGCACGTAGGGTGCGCCGGCCGCGATGATCTTCGCGCGCATCGGGCCCACGCTCACGAAGGTGCCGGTGGCGAGCTTGAAGTCTTCGGCGATGCGGCCGTCGAAGCGCAGGCCGCGATGGATGTTGCCCTCGTCGATCCACTTCACCGCGTCGCCGGTGGAAAAGAAGCCTTCCTCGTCGAAGGCCTCGGCCGTGGCCTCGGGCGCGCGCCAGTAGCCGGGCGTGATGTTGGGGCCGCGGTAGCGCACCTCGGTCTTGCCGTCGACCTCGATCAGCTTGAGCTCGATGCCCGGCGCAGGCAGGCCCACGTCGCCCGACTTCACGTCGGGGCCGGTCACGTAGAGCGCGAAGGGGCCCGATTCGGTCATGCCCAGGCCCGTGCCCATCACGATGCGCTCGCCGACTTCCGACTCCTGCGTGCGGTGCAGGCTGTCCCACACCGGCTGCGAGAGCGCCGCGCCCGAGTAGAAGAACATCTTCACGCGCGACAGCAGGTTGCGGCGCAGCACCTCGTCGGTTTCCATCGCCTGCGCGATGGCCTCGAAGCCGGTGGGCACGTTGAAGTAGATGGTGGGCGCGATCTCGCGCAGGTTGCGCAGCGTCTCGGCCATGCCGGCGGGCGTGGGCTTGCCGTCGTCGATGTAGAGCGTGCCGCCGTTGTCCAGCACGATGCCCACGTTGTGGTTGCCGCCGAAGGTGTGGTTCCAGGGCAGCCAGTCGACCAGCACGGGCGGCTCGTCGCCCAGGGCGGGTATCGACTGGCGCAGCTGCTGCTGGTTGGCGCACCACATGCGGTGCGTGTTGATCACGGCCTTGGGCATCTTGGTCGAGCCCGAGGTGAAGAGGAACTTGGTGATGGTGTCGGGGCCGGTGGCGCGCATCGCCTCGTCGATGGCGCTCGTGGCCGGCGTGGAGGCGAGGGCGCTGAACGCGGTGACGGGCCGGTCCTCGAGGCTGCCCTCGGCCAGCACGACCTCTGTGCCGGTGGGCACCACGGCGGCGATAGCCTTGGCGAAGCGCGCCGCGTCGCTCGCGAAGACGAGGCCGGGCGTGAGGGTGTCGAAGACGTGGCGCAGCTTCTCGAAGTCCTGGCTCACCACCGAGTAAGGGGGCGAGACGGGGCAATAGGGCACCCCGGCGTAGAGGCAGCCCAGCGCCATCAGCGCGTGCTCGATGCCGTTCTCGCTGAGGATCGCGACCGGGCGCTCGGCGCTCAGGCCGCGCTCCAGCAGTGCCTGTCCGATACCGCGTGCTTCCTCCAGCGCCTGCGCGTAGCTCACGCGCAGCCAGTCGCCGGTGCTGCCGTCGGCCAGCCGTTCGCGGCGGGCGATGAAGGTGCGGTCGGGCGTGCGCTCTGCCCAGTGGGCGAGGCGGTCGGTCATGCGCTCGCGGTAGGGGGCGAGCGGCGTTTCGGCGCTCAGGTACTGCGTGCCCGGCGCGCCGTCGCGCAGCACCGCGCGGGTGACGCCGAAGACCAGCGGGCGGTAGCGGACGGCGGGGGCGCTCATCCCTTGCTCACTTTCGCGCCGCGTCCTTCGAGGAAGTCGCGAACGCGCTGCTTGGCCTCGGGCGCGGCCTGCGTGATGCCGGAGATCAGCGCCTCGGTGAAGAAGCCATGGTCGGCCGACTGCTCGGCGATGCGCGGCAGCGCGTGCATCAGCGCGTAGTTGGTGAGCGGCGCGTTGGTGGCCACGCGCCTGGCGAGCTCGAAAGCCTTGTCGAAGGCCTGGCCTTCGTCGACGAGGTACTGCGCGAAGTTGGCGCGCTCGCCGTCCTCGGCGTTGTAGACGCGGCCGGTCATCATCATGTCGGTCATGCGGGCCACGCCGATCAGCTTGGGGATGCGCACCGAGCCGCCGCCGCCCACGAAGATGCCGCGCGAGCCCTCGGGCAGCGCGTAGAAGGTGGTGCGGTCGGCCACGCGGATGTGGCAGGCGCTTGCCAATTCGAGCCCGCCGCCGACCACCGCGCCGTGCAGCGCGGCGATCACCGGCACCGGGCCGTGCTGGATCAGGTCGAGCGCGGCGTGCCACATGCGCGAGTGCTGCATGCCCTGGCCGGCGTCGCGCTCCTTCAGCTCGCTCAGGTCGAGGCCGGCGCAGAAGTGCGGCCCCTCGCCGTCGATCACCGCGGCGCGCACGCTGGACGGCAGCTTCTCGAAGGTGTCGCGCAGCGCGAGGATCAGTCCGTCGGACAGCGCGTTGCGCTTGGAGCCGCGCGTCAGGCGGACGATGGCGACTTCGTCGCGGATGTCGAGTTGGAGGTCTGGATTGGTCATGATGGGGTCCGGGGTTGCGTCGAATTATGGTTATGGGAAATAATCAATTCAAGGAATTTGGAGCCCCCAGAGACTAGGGATTTACCCGTACAGGAGACAGCGCATGGACCATCAGAACCTGATCGCGATCGACATCCACACCCACGCAGAAGTCAGCTGCTGGAACCCGTTCGACAACTACGGCGAGGAATACGACCGCGCGGCCGACAAGTACTTCGGCTCCAGCGGCCGGCCCACCATTGCGGAGAGCGTGGCGTACTACCGCGAAAGGAAGATCGGCCTGGTGATGTTCATGGTCGACGCCGAATCGAACATGGGCCGCCGCCGCATCCCCAACGAGGAGATCGCCGAGGCCGCGAAGAACAACAGCGACATCATGATCGCCTTCGGCAGCGTCGATCCGCACAAGGGAAAGATGGGCGCGCGCGAGGCGCGCCGGCTCATCGAGGAGCACGGCGTGAAGGGCTTCAAGTTCCATCCCACGGTGCAGGGCTACCACCCCTACGACCGCATGGCCTGGCCCATCTACGAGGTCATCGCCGAATACGGCCTGCCGGCCATCTTCCACACCGGCCACAGCGGCATCGGTTCGGGCATGCGCTGCGGCGGCGGCCTGCGGCTGGAGTACAGCAACCCGATGCACCTGGACGACGTGGCCATCGACTTCCCCGACATGCAGATCGTCATGGCGCACCCCAGCTTCCCCTGGCAGGACGAGGCGCTGAGCGTGGCCACGCACAAGCCCAACGTGTGGATCGACCTGTCGGGCTGGAGCCCCAAGTACTTTCCGAAGCAGCTGGTGCAGTACGCCAACACCCTGCTGAAGGACCGCGTGCTCTTCGGCAGCGACTACCCGCTGATCACGCCGGACCGCTGGATGCGCGACTTCGAGAACGCGGGCTTCAAGCCCGAGGTGATGCCCGGCATCCTCAAGGGCAACGCGATTCGGCTGCTGCGGCTCGATGCCGCGCCGGCCGCTCCCGCGCCGTCAGCCGGCTGAAGCCGCCTTGCGCGAACGGCCGGCCGGCGCGGCCGTGTCGTTCCAGTGCTGCTCCCACAGGGCGTCGCCACGTTCGAGCGCTGCGCCCAGCTCCTTCTTGCGCCGCTGCACGACGGCGGTGACCAGCGCGTTGCACAGCGACAGCGCCGCCGTGTACGAATCGAAGGGCGACGCGCTCGACGTGCGCACCAGCATCACATGGTCGGCCGCAGAGGCCGCAGCGACCGACGGGCCGTCTGTGATGACGATGACCTTCGCCCCCTTCTCCCTGAAGTACCTGACCGCGCGCGCGGTGGCGAGCCCGTGGCGCCTGAAGGTGAGGGCCAGCAGCACGTCGTTCTCGCCGATCCACAGCAGCTGGTCTTCCAGCAGCAGCGGGCCGCCGCCGTTCATCGGACGAACGTCGGGCAGGCACATGTTCAGGTGCAGCGATAGATGGCCGGCCAGCGCGGCGGCATGCCGCTGGCCGGTCACGTGCACCCGCGTCCTGCGCTGCGTGAGCAGCCGCACCGCGCCCTCGAAGGCCGCGACGTCGAGCGCCGCGAAGGTCGAGGCCAGGTTGTGCTGGTCGTGCAGCAGCGCGTTGTCCAGGCAGCTGCGCACCGAGGCGTCATCGGCGATGACGGCGTCCGCACGCGTGGCCGGCGACGACAGCCGCGCGGTCACCTCCGAGCGCGCCTCGATCTGTGCGTCGGCGTAGCTGGGATAGCCCAGCTTGGCCAGCAGCCGCACCACGGTCGAGGCGCTGGTGCCCACCTTCTTTGCAAGGCTCGTTGCAGATTCGAGGAGGCCCTGCGGGTAGCGCGTCTGCAGTTCGTCGATCAGGCGCTGCTCGCTCCGGGTGAGCTTCCTGCCGTAGCCCGCGATGCGTTGGTTCAGGTTCATGGTCGGGGGCATTCTGCACGCGCAGCGCTGTTACACCCAATTTTGCAATGATCATTGCAAAAATTAAATCATCTTGCAACAATGCACGCACTTTCTATTGCACGACAGGACGCCCCATGGAATCCTTCTTCACCGCCGCGGCACTGCGCCGCCGCGAGCTCCTCGCCGCCGGCCTCGCATCGGTGCTGCCTCTGGCGGCGCACGCGCAGGCCTGGCCCTCGCGGCCGGTCACGCTGGTGGTGCCGTTCCCGGCGGGCGGTTCGGTGGACCTGATCGCGCGGCTGTACGCCGATCCGCTGGCGAAGGCGCTGGGTACGGCGGTGGTCATCGACAACCGCGCCGGTGCAGGCGGCTCCATCGCCAGCGCGCAGGTGGCGCGCGCCAAGCCCGACGGCTACACGCTGGTCGCTTCGTCGCAGAGCTCGCACCTGGCCAATCCGCTGACCCAGCCCAACCCGGGCTACGACCCGATCAAGGACTTCGCCTCGATCAGCCAGCTCGCGCGCTCGATCAACGTGCTGCTGGTCAATCCGGCGGTGCCTGCAAAGAACTTCAAGGAATTCATCGCGCTGGTGAAGTCGCGCCCCGGCGAGCTCAACTTCTGCAGCGCCGGCCCCGGCAGCATGGGGCAGCTCAACGTGGAGCTGATGAAGTCGCAGCTGCAGCTCAACGCCACGCACGTGCCGTATCGCGGCGGTGGTCCCCTGGTCACCGCGCTGATCTCGAACGAAGTGCAGTTCGGCCTCGACAACCTCGCGCCCTTCCTGCCGCTGATCCAGTCGGGCAAGCTGCGCGCACTCGCCGTGGCCGCGCCCACGCGCGTGGCGGCGCTGCCCGACATCCCGACCTTCGCGGAGCTGGGCTATCCGGTGCTCAACACCACTTCGTGGATCGGCCTGGCCGCGCCCGCGAAGACGCCACCCGAGATCGTTGAGGCGCTGCACAAGGCCGTGCGCTCGGTGGCCGACCAGCCCTCGATGGTCGAGGCGCTGCAGTCGCGCGGCTCGCTGCCGCCCGAGGCTCAGTCGCCCGCGCAGTTCACCGCCATGATGTCGGAGCGGCTCGCGGTCTACGGCGACCTGGTCAAGCGCGCCGGCATCCGCGGCGAGTGAGCGCCGCATGACAGAGCCATCTTTCGCACCCGACACGGCGCCGCTGGAAGTGCTGCCGCGTGACATCTCAGCCTACCGGCAGGGAAACACAGGCATCGATTACGTGCACCGCTTCGAGTCGGGCCGGCCGGGGCCGCACGTGCTGGTCAACGCGCTGACCCACGGCAACGAGATCTGCGGCATGGTCGCCGCCACGCACCTGCTGGACACCGGCGTGCGGCCGAAGACCGGCACGCTCACCGTGAGCTTCGCGAACGTGGAGGCCTACAACGCCTTCGACATCACGCTGCCTTACGAGAACCGCCAGCTGGTGCACAACCTCAACCGCATCTGGTCGAAGGCCATGCTCGATGGCAGCGAGGACAGCCCCGAACTGCGCCGGGCGCGCGAGCTGCGGCCGGTGCTGGACGCGGCCGACTACGTGCTCGACATCCATTCGACCCGCGCACCGGTGCAGCCCTTCTGGGTATACCCGGAGTTCGAGCGCAACGCCGGGCTGGCGCTGACCATCGGCAATCCGCTGGTGCACCTGGTGATGCCGGTGGGTGGCGCTCCGGGCACGGGCGTGACGGCCTACGGCCGCCATGGCGAGGAGGGCGTCGACGGCGGCGCGGTGGTCGTGGAATGCGGCCAGCATTTCAGCCAGTCGGCGGCCGACCTGGCGACCGACGTGACGCTGCGCTTCCTCGCGCACCTGGGGCTGGTCGACGCGCCGGCCAGTGCAGCGGCGAAGGCGCCCGCGCGGCGCTTCCGGCTGCTCGAAGTGCACATGGTGAAGACCGAGAGCTTCGCCTTCGCTCGACCGGTGCTGGGCTTCGAAGTCTTCCGCAAGGGCGAGCTGATCGCGACCGACGCGGGGCAGGAGATCCGCTCGCCCTGCGACGACTGCACGATCTTCATGCCCACGCGCGCGCCGCTGGTGGGCCGCGAGGGCGTGTACCTGACGGTGCCGATCTAGCTGCGCCTGCGCTCAGGGCGCGGACTGCGATTCCGGCTCGGCTTCCGATGCCGGCACTTCCTCGTCGTCGAGCTTGCCCCAGTCGCGCCCCAGCCGCCGCTGGCGCTCCTCGCGCTCGCGTGCCATCTGCTCCTCGAACTGCTGGCGGCCGGCCTTGTTGGCGGCGATCAGCTTGGCGCGGTCCTTGTAGTGCGGGTAGATCTCGTTGCTGAGCTCGATGTTGCGGCGACGGAAGCGCATCGCCGATTCGCGCGCCTCGTGCGCTGGCCAGCCCAGCGCCTCCAGCGTCGAGCGCGCGCTGCGCAGCGAGGACTCGAACACCTCGCGCTCCACCTCCGTCACGCCGCGGTCGCGCAGCTGGAACAGGTGTGTCACGTTGCGCGCCCGCGCGATGATGCGCGCCTGCGGGAAGTTCTCCTTCACGAGGTCGACGATTTCGAGCGACTGCTCGATGTCGTCCACCGCCACCACGATCACCTTGGCCGTGCCCGCGCCTGCGGTGCGCAGCAGGTCGAGCCGCGTCGCGTCGCCGTAGAACACGCGGAAGCCGAACTGCCGCAGGCCTTCGACGGTGTCGGCGTCGTGGTCGAGCACCGTCACGCGCAGGCCCTGCGACATCAGCATGCGCCCGACGATCTGGCCGTAGCGGCCGAAGCCGCAGATCAGCACCTTGGCGTCCTGCTGCTCCGAAATCTCCTCGAGCTTGGTGCCGCCGTTGCGGCTGTAGCGCGGCAGCACGAACCGGTCGAGCAGCACCAGCAGAAGCGGCGACAGCAGCATCGACAGCGCCACCGCGCCGATCAGCAGCGAGGTGACCTCGGGCGGCAGCACGTCGGGGCCCGCCGCCTGGAACACCACGAAGGCGAATTCGCCGCCCTGCGCGAGCAGCAGCGTGAACACCGGCCGCTCCTGGTAGGCGATGCCCATGGCCTTGGCGAGCGCGTAGATCACCACCAGCTTGACGACCATGAAGCCGACCACCAGCATCGCCATGATCCACGGGCTCGCGATCAGCACGCCGAAGTTGATCGACATGCCCACCGCGATGAAGAAGAGGCCCAGCAGCAGGCCCTTGAAGGGCTCGATGTCGGTCTCCAGCTCGCGCCGGTATTCGCTCTCGGCCAGCAGCACGCCGGCGAGGAAGGCGCCCAGCGCCATCGACAGGCCCACCAGCTGCATCAGTGCCGCGATGGCCACCACCAGCAGCAGGGCGGCGGCGGTGAAGATCTCGGGCGTGTCGCTGCGCGCGATCCAGCGCAGGATGGGCCGCAGCAGCAGCCGGCCGCCGAGGATGATGCCGCCGATCACGCCGATGATCTTCGCTGCCTCCAGCGCGCGCTCCAGCCCGGTCATCGACTGCTCTGCCGCGGTGGCGCCGGCCAGCAGCGGCAGCAGCGCGAGGATCGGAATGGCCGCCACGTCCTGGAACAGCAGGATCGAGAAGCCGGCCTGCCCGCTGGGCGTCTTCAGCAGGTTGCGCTCGCCGAACACCTGCAGCGCGATGGCGGTGGAAGAGAGCGCCAGTCCCAGCGCGGCCACCAGCGACACGCGCCAGCTGGCACCCACGGCGCAGCCGACCGCGAACAGCACGGCGGCGCAGCTCAGCACCTGCGCCGTGCCCCAGCCGAAGATGGGCCGGCGCAGGTTCCACAGGCGCTTGGGTTCGAGCTCCAGGCCCACCAGGAAGAGCATCAGCACCACGCCGAACTCGGCGAAGTGCAGCACGTCCTCGACACTGGAGACCAGCCCCAGGCCCCAGGGGCCGATGGCGATGCCGGCCACGAGGTAGCCGATGATCGAGCCCAGGCCCAGGGCCTTCGACAGCGGCACCACCAGCACGGCGGCGCTCAGGTAGATCAGGCTGTTGGTCAGCCAGGCGGGTGCGTGTTCCATTCAGGCCGCCTTCCCGTTTCCGCCAGTGGAGGCTGTGGTGGTGGCCAGCCCATGGGTCATTGCCGCGCGGAATGCGTCGGAGACCACCTTGCCGACCTCGTCGTTGTCGGCAGGCCGGTCGCTCTCGGGCACGGGGCAGGCGATGCAGGCGTCGATCTCCTCGATCTCCGGCCAGTCGGGATAGCTGCCCAGCCGCTGGGCGAAGGTGTCGACATGGGCCTTCACCGCCGCCTCGCCGGCGCTGCGCGCGCCGTAGAAGATCATCGGCGGCAAAAAGCGCATGCCGCACAGCGCGGCGGTCTGCTCGTAGGGCGGCAGGAAGGCATCGAAGAAATAGCGGTGGTAGTTCTGCGGGTGGTAGCTGGCCTCGGGGCTGCCGGTGGTGGCGACCAGCCAGAGGTCCTTGCCCTGCAGGGCGGTGCCGCCGGGGCCGTAGGCCCAGCTGTAGGCGAGCACGTCGTCGAGCCAGAGCTTCTGCAGCGCGGGCATCGAGTACCACTGGATCGGATGCACCAGCACCACCAGGCTGGCCCTGGCGAGCCGGGCCTGCTCGGCCTCGACGTCGATGGCGAAATCGGGGTAGCTGCCGTAGAGGTCGTTGACGTCGACCCCCGGCACGCCGCGCGCGGCTGCGAGCATGCGGCGGTTGACGCGCGAGTCGCGCCAGTGGGGGTGCGCGGCCAGCACATAGATGCCGCCGGAGCCGGTTTCGGTGCCCTCGGCGGGAGTTCCCGTCGGTGTTGTTGTCGTCATCCCGCGAACATATCTCAAGAGCACGCTGCAAGGCGTTTCGCCGGGCAAAAACGCTCAGCGACTACCATTTGCGCTGTTGCCGTTCTGGAGGAGTGCTTTTATGCCGGTGGTTCTGGTCGCCAATCCCAAGGGGGGCGTGGGCAAGTCGACGATCGCGACGAACGTCGCGGGCTACTTCGCAAGCCGCGGCCATGCCGTGATGCTGGGCGACGTGGACCGCCAGCAATCCTCACGCCTGTGGCTGGGCCTGCGCCCGCCGATGGCCCGGCCGATCTCCACCTGGGAAGCCACCGGCGAAAGCACCGTGGTGCGCCCGCCGCGCGGCACCACGCACGCGGTGCTCGACACGCCCGCCGGCCTGCACGGCTGGCGCTTCAAGGAAGTGCTGGCGCTGGCCGACCGGGTGATCGTGCCGCTGCAGCCCAGCATCTTCGACATCTACGCCACGCGCGATTTCCTCGACCGGCTGCTGGAGAACCGCCGCGCCGAGAAGACGAAGATCGGCCTCGTCGGCATGCGGGTGAACGCCCGCACGCTGGCGGCCGACCGGCTCCACGAGTTCATCGCGGGGCTTGGCGTGCCGGTGATCGGCGAGCTGCGCGACACGCAGAACTACGTGCAGCTGGCCGCGCGCGGGCTCACGCTGTTCGACATCGCACCCGGGCGCGTGCAGCGCGACCTGGAGCAGTGGCAGCCGATCTGCGAATGGCTCGACGCCTGAACGGCGTGCTGCCTGCTCCCGGTTTACCCTGATCCCGGTTGTCGCGAGGCCGACAGCCGCGCGGCGACCCCAGACGCCAGAATGCCCCGCATGACCAAGAAGACATTCCAGACCCTTCAGGATCTCGCCGCCTGCGTCGGCCAGGAAGTCGCCGTGAGCGACTGGATCGCCATCACGCAGGAGCAGGTCAACCAGTTCGCCGAGGCGACGGGCGACCACCAGTGGATCCACGTCGACATCGAGCGGGCCAAGGCTGGCCCCTTCGGCGGGCCGATCGCGCATGGTTTTCTCACGCTGTCGCTGCTGCCGCGCTTCTACGAGACGGCGCTGGACGTGGTCGAGTCGCGCATGGGCGTGAACTACGGCCTCAACAAGGTGCGCTTCATGTCGCCGGTGCCGGTGGGCAAGCGCCTGCGGGCGCGCATGAAGCTGCTGACGGCGGAGCCCATTGCCGACGATGGTTTCCAGATGACCTGGGAAACCACCATCGAGCTCGAGGGTGCCGCCAAGCCGGCCTGCGTGGCCGAGTCGGTGGTGCGCCGCTACCGCTGAAGGCGCGGCGGCCTTCTTTTCTCTTTCTCTTTCTTTCTAGATCCGGCGGTCGGTCACTTCGCCATAGGTGGCTGCGCCCTGGCGGGTGATGCTGCGGGCGCTGGCGCGCACTGCGTCTCGGTCGGTATTGCCGTTCCTGGCCTGCGTCACGCCGGTGCCGCCGTTGCCGATCTGCAGCGGCTGGCGCGCATCGGCCTGCACTTGCGCGCGCGACAGCGTCGACTGGAACGGCGCGGGCGGCAGCGGGTTCTGCTCTCCCTGGAAGGCTTGCGCGCCGCTGGCGAAAACGAGCGTGGCGAAGGCGGCGAGGGCAATCGGCTTGGCGTTCATGGCGGGACTCCTTGGAGCAAGGTGGTGGATGGAGCAAATGCCGGTCGGCTGATGGCCGGCATGTCTTCCTTACGGCGCACCTCGCCGGTCGGATGTGTCCGCCCCTGTTGCCCGTAGGGGCGGCCGATGGTTCAGCCGAAGCCGTTTTGCCGCCAGGCTTCGAACACCGTCACCGCCACCGCGTTCGAGAGATTCAGGCTGCGCTGGCCCTCGCGCATCGGCAGCCGCAGGCGCTGGGCCTCGGGGAAGCCGTCGCGCAGCGCGGATGGCAGGCCGCTGGTTTCCGAGCCGAACACCAGCCAGTCGCCGGGCTGGAAGCGTATGTCGTGCACCGGACGCGAGCCGCGCGTGGTGAGCGCGAACATGCGATCGGTGGCCGGCTGCTCGGCCGAGAGCAGGGCCTGCCAGTCGGCGTGGCGCCTGACTTCGGCGTACTCGTGATAGTCGAGGCCGGCACGACGCAGCAGGCGGTCGTCCATCGAGAAACCCAGCGGCTCCACGAGGTGCAGCTTGCAGCCGGTGTTGGCTGCGAGCCGGATCACGTTGCCGGTGTTCGGCGGGATTTCGGGGTGGACCAGGACGATATTGAACATGCGGCGATTGTCGGCGGGGCGGCACGAGGCTCAGCGCGGCGGATCGGTCCGGGCGAGCACGATGGCGGTGACGTGGGCCGCGCCGGCCTGCCGCAGCACCTCCGCGGCGGTGAAGATCGATGCGCCGCTGGTCATCACGTCGTCCACCAGCACGACGCGCCGGCCGCGCAGCTTGTGGGCGCGCAGCGGCTCCACCACGAAGGCGCCGCGCAGGTTGCGCAGCCGCTCGGCGCGCGACAGGCCGCTCTGCGCCGGCGTTTCGCGCGTGCGAAGGAGCAGGGTGGCGTCGGTCTTCGTTGGCGCCAGTCGGCGTGCCAGTTCGTGCGCCTGGTTGAAGCCGCGTTCGCGCAATCGGCCGCGCGCAAGCGGCATCGGCAGCACGATGTCGCCGGCTTCCAGCGCGGGCTCCACCCAGGGCGCGCTGCGCAGGAGCGTGGCGAAGGGACCGGCCCAGCCGGCCTCGCCACGGAACTTGAAGGCGGCGATGGCGTCCGGCCAGGGCCAGGCGTAGGTGCAGGCGGCGAGGCAGGCATCCAGCGGCGGCGGGTTCTTCACGCACACGCCGCAGCGGCTAACGCCATCGGGCACGGGCAGGGCGCAGCCCCCGCAGCGCGCGGCTGGCGGCGCGAAGCGGGCCACGCAGGCGTCGCACACGGGGCGCGAGGGCCAGGCGCGGCAGACCGCGCACTGGCTGGGCAGCTGCGCGAGCAGCGAGCCGAAGGACGCGAAAGGGGAAAGAGGAGCGAAAGGCCACATGGCCCGGTGGCTGGACATCGGCTCAATATACTCACGGCCCCATGGCCACCGACCCCACAAGACGACCGCCGACCATCGATGCCACGGCGGCCGCCCGCTGGCGCCGGCTCGCGCCCGCCGATGGCGCCTCTCCCTGGCTGCACGAGGAAATCGGCCGCCGCATGGAAGACCGGCTGCAATGGATCAAGGCCCAGCCCCGCCACTGGGCCGACTGGGCCCCGCTGCGCAGCGGCCTCGAGGCGCATGAACTCGTCGCCCGCCGCTACAAGGACGCGGCCTCCTACGTGATCGAACCCGAGCCCGCGCTCGCCGCGGCCACCGGCCAGGCGCTCGCCGCGCCGTGGTGGAGCGCGCGGCGCTGGCAGGCCGGCAAGGCGCGCTTCGAGGCACCGCCCGAAGACGGCGTCGACCTGCTCTGGGCCAACATGTCGCTGCACATGGCGGCCGACCCCGAGGCGCTGATCTCGCACTGGCACAGGCTGGTGGCGACCGACGGCTTCCTCATGTTCTCCTGCCTCGGCCCTGACACCGTGCGCGAGCTGCGCGCGCTGCATGCCCGCCTCGGCTGGCCGGCCGCGGGCCACGAGTACACCGACATGCACGACTGGGGCGACATGCTGGTGCATGCCGGCTTCGCCGAGCCGGTGATGGACATGGAGCGCATCGTGCTGACCTGGGCCACGCCCGAGGCGGCGCTGGCCGAGCTGCGCACGCTGGGCCGCAACCTGCATCCGGCGCGCTTTCCGGCGCTGCGGGGCAAGGGCTGGCTCCAGTCGTTGAAGAAGGCGCTGCCCGAACTCGCGCCGGCCGAGGGCGGCGACGGGCGCATCGCGCTGACCTTCGAGGTCGTCTACGGCCACGCGTTCAAGCCGGTGCCGCGCGTGTCGCTCGCGGCCGAGAGCGCGGTGTCGTTGCGCGAGATGCGATCGATGCTCCAGCGCGGGCGTCCGGGCGCCTGAGCGATCGCGGCGGGCGCGTGTGGAAAACGCGTGTCGGAAACGCTAGTCGTACAGGGCGTTTCTTGCCTACTAGTAGTGACCCGTAGGCGTCCCACAGGGCACTCGGGCGCAGGTATCTACCCGCTACAATCCGCCGTTGCGTGAAACTCGCGGGTATTGTCCCGCGATCGAGGGGTGTCGGATCCTGTTCGTACGAGAGGGTTTGGCGACCGTCGACGCACCGATTTGCTGAACTCGCCCGTGTCGAATTCCGTGTTTCGATTTGCCACCGTTTCAGGCCAGAGCATCCACTGGTTCCTGAAGCGCAACTGCTCGGTGACGCCGAGCCAGCTGGGCTGGCTCTACGCTTCGCTGTGCGTGGTATCTCTCGGCATCGGCACCCTGTTCTGGCTGCACGGTGCGCCCATGGTGCTGCCTTTTGCCTGGCTCGAACTGGCCGCTGTCGGGTTTGCGTTCATGGTCTACGCACGGCATGCGACAGACGGCGAGAAGATCGCATTGCAGGAGGGACGGCTCGTCGTGGAGCTCGAAAACGGCGGGCACTACGAGCGCACGGAATTTCTTCCGCACCAGGTGCGGATCGAACCCCAGACCGGCGATCGCTCGCTGATCGAGGTCTCGGGGCAGGGTCGATCGGTCAGGGTGGGGCGCTATGTACGCCCGGAGTTGCGTGCGGCCTTGGCCCGCGAGATTCGAATGGCGTTGCGTGGCGCCTGAGGGGGCTCGCGCAGTGCTGCACGGTTGGGTTTGTCGAAAAATTGAAGAAACGTGAACACGATGAAGAGCATTTGGCGCAATAAGTACAGGCCGGCGAATCTGTTGCTGGCGGCCGGCGCGGCTTTCAGCAGCGCGGCGCACGCAGTCAACGATCTGCCCGGCGGCCCTTCGGTGCGCCAGTTGAATCTTCCGGTCGGCGTGACCAAGATCGCGCAGGAGCAGCATCTGCTCCACACGATCATGATGATCCTGTGCACGGTCATCTTCGTCGGCGTGTTCGCGGTGATGTTCTATTCCATCTGGAAGCACCGCAAGTCGGTGGGCCACAAGGCCGCCAACTTCCATGAATCGGTGGTGGTCGAGGTCATCTGGACCATCGTGCCCTTCCTCATCGTCATCATCATGGCGCTGCCCGCCACCAAGGTGCTGGTGGCCCAGAAGGACACCACCAACGCCGACCTCACGATCAAGACCACTGGCTATCAGTGGAAGTGGGGCTACGACTACCTCAACGGCGAAGGCGAGGGCCTGGCCTTCATCTCCACGCTCGACAGCTCGCAGCGCGCCATGTCCGACGCGGGCGCCAGGGGCCAGATGCCCGACGACTACCTGCTCAAGGTCGACAACCCTCTGGTCGTGCCGGTCAACAAGAAGGTCCGCATCATCACCACCGCGAACGACGTGATCCACGCCTTCGCCGTGCCGCAACTGGGCCTCAAGCAGGACGCCATCCCCGGCTTCGTGCGCGACACCTGGTTCCGCGCCGAGACCGTGGGCGACTACTACGGCCAGTGCCAGGAACTGTGCGGCAAGGAACACGCCTACATGCCGATCCACGTGAAGGTGGTCTCGGCCGCCGACTACACGACCTGGGTGGCCGCCAAGCGCAAGGAAGCTGCCGCCAAGCTCGACGACCCGACCAAGGTCTGGACCCTGCCCGACATGCTTGCGCGCGGCGAGAAGGTCTATGCCGCCAACTGCGCGGCCTGCCACCAGGCCAACGGCAAGGGCGCCGGCCCGATCAAGCCGCTGGACGGCTCGGCCAAGGTGACCGACGCCGACCACAAGGTCCAGCTGACGGTGCTGCTGAACGGCCAGAACAACGGTGCAATGCCCTCCTGGAAGCAACTGAGCGATACCGACCTCGCGGCCGTGGCCACGTACACCAAGAACAGCTGGTCGAACAAGACGGGCCAGCTGGTGCAGCCGGCCGAAGTGCTGGCCCTGCGCGCCAAGTGATGCGCGAGCGCCCCGCGACGAAGAAATTGCAAGGAACAACGAAATGAGCGCAGTTCTCGACCCCCACGGTCACGCAGCAGGCCACGGCGACCACGCACACGACGATCATCACGACCACCACGCGCCCACCGGCTGGCGCCGCTGGGTGTTCGCCACCAACCACAAGGACATCGGCACGCTGTACCTGCTGTTCAGCTTCACGATGCTAATGGTGGGCGGCGTGCTCGCGCTGCTGATCCGCGCCGAGCTGTTCCAGCCCGGGCTGCAGCTGGTGAACCCGGAGCTCTTCAACCAGTTCACCACCATGCACGGCCTGATCATGGTGTTCGGCGCGATCATGCCGGCCTTCGTGGGCTTCGCGAACTGGATGATCCCGCTGCAGGTGGGCGCCTCCGACATGGCGTTCGCGCGCATGAACAATTTCAGCTTCTGGCTGCTGATCCCGGCGGCGCTGATGCTGGTGGGCTCCTTCTTCATGCCCGGCGGCGCGCCCGCCGCGGGCTGGACGCTGTACGCGCCGCTCACGCTGCAGATGGGCCCCTCGATGGACGCCGGCATCTTCGCGATGCACATCATGGGCGCCTCGTCGATCATGGGCTCGATCAACATCATCGTGACCATCCTCAACATGCGCGCCCCCGGCATGACGCTGATGAAGATGCCGATGTTCTGCTGGACCTGGCTCATCACCGCCTACCTGCTGATCGCCGTGATGCCCGTGCTCGCGGGCGCCATCACGATGACGCTGACCGACCGCCACTTCGGCACCAGCTTCTTCAACCCCGCCGGCGGCGGCGACCCGGTGATGTACCAGCACATCTTCTGGTTCTTCGGCCACCCCGAGGTCTACATCATGATCCTGCCGGCCTTCGGCATCATCAGCCAGGTGGTGCCGGCCTTTGCCCGCAAGAAGCTCTTCGGCTACGCCTCGATGGTTTACGCCACCTCGTCGATCGCCATCCTGTCGTTCATCGTGTGGGCTCACCACATGTTCACGACCGGCATGCCGCTGACCGGCCAGCTGTTCTTCATGTACGCGACCATGCTGATCGCGGTGCCCACGGCCGTGAAGATCTTCAACTGGATCGCGACGATGTGGCAAGGCTCGATGACCTTCGAGACCCCGATGCTGTTCGCGGTGGGCTTCATCTTCGTGTTCACCATGGGCGGCTTCACCGGCCTGATCCTGGCCGTCGCACCCATCGACACGCAGCTGCAGGACACCTACTACGTGGTGGCCCACTTCCATTACGTGCTGGTGGCCGGCTCGCTGTTCGCCATGTTCTCGGGCTTCTACTACTGGGCTCCGAAGTGGACCGGCGTGATGTACAACGAGACGCGCGGCAAGGTGCACTTCTGGTGGTCGCTGATCTCGTTCAACGTGACCTTCTTCCCGATGCACTTCCTGGGCCTGGCCGGCATGCCGCGACGCTACGCCGACTACCCGATGCAGTTCGCCGACTTCAACGCCGTCGCGTCTGTCGGTGCCTTCTTCTTCGGTTTTGCCCAGTTGTATTTCTTCCTGTTCATCGTGCTGCCCACGATGCGCGGCAAGGGCGAGAAGGCTGCCCAGAAGCCGTGGGAAGCTGCCGAGGGCCTCGAGTGGGAAGTGCCGTCGCCGGCACCGTTCCACACCTTCGAGAACCCGCCCAAGCTCGACGCGACCGCCACCAAGGTGATCGGTTGAACGCACTGTCAGTCTACGCAGCACGATGACGCCCGAGCAGAAAAGGAATAACCGCCGCATGGGGCTCACGCTGGCCTCCATCGCCGTGGTGTTCTTCATCGGCTTCATCGTCCGCATGGTCTGGTTCAGCGGCCGCTGAACCGGGCATTCGAGCAGGCAACGAACGGGAGCACACGCGCATGAGCCTCGGTCCTCGCATCCGCCGCGCCAACGTCCGCATGGTCGGCAAGCTGGCCTTCGTGGCCTGCGGCATGTTCGCCTTCGGCTACGCGCTGGTGCCGATGTACCGCGCGATCTGCGAGATGACCGGCATCAACATCCTCGCGCTCTCCGAGCTCGAGGTGCCCGGCGGTGCGAGCGGCGGCAAGAACGTGCGCGTGCCCGACAACACGCAGGTCGACAAGACCCGCACCATCACGGTCGAGTTCGATTCCAACGTGCGCGGCGGCCTCTGGGACTTCAAGCCCGCGGAGCGGACCATCCAGGTGCACCCGGGTGAGCTCAACACGGTGATGTACGAATTCCAGAATGTGCAGAACCGCCGCATGGCCGCGCAGGCCATCCCGAGCTACGCGCCGCAGCAGGCCGCGCCGTACTTCAACAAGCTCGAGTGCTTCTGTTTCAACCAGTACACGCTCGATCCGGGCGAGAAGAAGCAGTGGCCGGTCGCGTTCGTGATCGACCCGAAGATCTCCAAGGACGTGAAGACCATCACGCTGTCGTACACCTTCTTCGAGGTGGGCGGCAAGACGCCCGCGGCCCCGGTGGCCGCAGTTTCCGGCACCACGAATGAGCCCCGCTCGTGACCGATCCCTCGAACCGGCCGAAGGCTTCGCTGTGGGACACGGTGAAGGCGGTGGGCTGGTCGTTCTTCGGTGTGCGCAAGAACAGCGCCTACCAGGAAGACCTGCGCAAGCTCAACCCGCTGCACATCATCGCGGTGGCGTTCGTGGCGGTGGTGGTCTTCGTGGTCGCCCTCGTGCTGGTGGTGCGCCATGTGGTCGCGTCGGCCGGGGCCTGACGGAAAAGAAGCCTTCCACGGCAAGCAGAATCCATTGAACCGAGAAGAGAAGAAAGAGAGCCAGGAGCTGATATGAGTTCAACCACCCACGGCACCACGCCCTACTATTTCGTGCCGGGCCCCTCGGCCTATCCGGTCTCGGCCGCGATCGGTTTGTTCTTCGTGATCCTTGGCGCCGCGCAATGGATCAACGGCCACCAGTGGGGCGCATGGTCCCTGCTGGCCGGCATGGTGATCTGGCTCGGCACGCTCTTCGTCTGGTTCCGCGCCGCCATCGGCGAGAGCGAGAGCGGCCAGTACGGCCACAAGATCGACCTCTCGTTCCGCTGGAGCATGAGCTGGTTCATCTTCTCGGAAGTGATGTTCTTCGGCGCGTTCTTCACCGCGCTCTGGTGGGCACGCACTCACGCGCTGCCATCGCTCGGCAGCCTGGACAACGCGCTGCTGTGGCCCGACTTCAAGGCCGTGTGGCCCAGCGTCGCCGCCGGCGCCACCGCCTCGCCGGCAGGCATCGTCGAGCCCTTCCAGACCGTCGGCCCGTTCTGGCTGCCCACGATCAACACCGCGCTGCTGCTGAGCTCGGGCGTGACGCTCACCATCGCCCACCACGCGCTGCGCGCCGGCCATCGTGCGCAGACGATCCGCTTCATGTGGCTCACTGTGCTGCTGGGGGTGATCTTCCTGGGCGTGCAGGGTTACGAATACCACCACCTGTACACCGAACTGAACCTCAAGCTCAGCTCCGGCACCTACGGCTCGACCTTCTTCATGCTGACCGGCTTCCACGGCCTGCACGTGTTCATCGGCATGCTGATGCTGCTGTTCATCACGCTGCGACTGCGCAAGGGCCACTTCACGCCCGAGCGCCACTTCGGCTTCGAGGGCGCGGCCTGGTACTGGCACTTCGTGGACGTGGTCTGGCTCGGCCTCTATCTGCTGGTCTATTGGCTTTGAGCGAAGAACCTCGCGGCATTCCAAAAAAAAGGCGCCGGAAGGCGCCTTTTTCTTGGTTCTCCTGGCACGAGCATCATCTACTTGCCGAGCGGGAGCCCGGTTGGCTGGATGTATCCGAACTTCCAGGCGAGCAGCATGCAGAGGAACAAAAACACCGAGAGGCCGATCCGAACGGTGAGCGCGCGCGCCATGCCGCCGCTCTTGGCGCGCCCGTTGCGCCCGTCCTTCAGCATGAAGTACAGGGCAAACGCGAGGCTCGCGAAGATGCCCACAAACACCAGGGCGACGAAGTATTTCATGACCCGCATTATCGGCCGCACGCCCCGCCCCCTCCAGTGACTCCCGTATCCCTGTATCCCGACGAACCTCGCCTGCGCCGGGGCCGCTTCTGGGTGATGACCATTGCCGCCGCCCTGACCGTGTCGGCCACCATTTCGCTGGGCCGCTGGCAGCTCTCGCGCGCCGCCCAGAAGGAAGCGCTTCAGGCCAGCATCGATGCCGAGAAGCTGAAGCCGCCGCTGACGCAGGCAGAGTTCCTCGCCCTCGGCAAGGCCTCCGACGCGATGCATCGCGCAGTGCGCCTGCGCGGCCTCTGGCTCACGCCGCAGACTGTGTATCTCGACAACCGCCAGATGCACGGCACGCCCGGCTTCTACGTGCTGACGCCCTTCGCCCTCGAGGGCACCGAGCAGACGGTGATGGTGCAGCGCGGCTGGATCCAGCGCAATTTCGTCGACCGAACGAAGCTGGGCGCGGTCGAGACGCCGGCCGGCATCGTCGAAGTCACCGGCCTGATCGAGCCGCCGCCGAGCCACCTGCTGGAACTGGGCTCCGCCGCGCCGGCGCCCGTGCCCGCAGCCTCCGCGCCTGCCGCGGCGGCCTCGGCCCCGGCTTCCACCGCCGCTGCGGCACCGGTCGCCGAAGGGTATTCGCCCATCCGGCAGAATCTCGACCTTGAGGCCTTCCGTGCCGAAACCAGGCTGCCTCTGCGCACCGACGTGTCGCTGCAGCAGGGCGGCCCGGCTTCCGAGGGCCTGCAGCGCGACTGGCCGGCGCCGGCACTGGGCCTCGAGAGGCACTACGGTTACGCATTCCAGTGGTTCGGCCTGTCGGCCCTCGTCGTCATCCTCTATGTCTGGTTCCAATTCATCACGCCCATCCGCCGCTCAAGGCGCCGCGCACGCGATGACCGCTTCTGACGAGCCCCTGGGCCTGACGGTGCATTCGATGCCGTCGCCCAACCAGGCGCTCGACGGCGCGGAGGGCCGGCGCACGGCCATGGGACGCTGGAAGATGATCGCGGTGATGCTGATGTGCGCATCGCCCGTCATCGCCTCGTACTTCACGTACTACGTGATCCGGCCCGAAGGGCGCAGCGTCTACGGCGAGCTGATCGACCCGCAGCGCGAGCTGCCGAAGATCGCCGCCACCGACCGCAGCGGTGCGCCGGTCGATCTCGCTACGCTCAAGGGCCAGTGGCTGCTGGTGACGGTGGCCGATGCCGCGTGCGACACGCTGTGCGAGCAGCAGCTCTATCTGGCGCGGCAGCTGCGCGAGAGCCTGGGCCGCGAGAAAGATCGCATGGACCGCGTCTGGCTGGTGAGCGACGCCGCTCCCGTGCCCGAGCGCCTGAACAACGGCCTGCACGGCGCGACCGTGCTGCGCGTGCCGGCCGACCAGCTCTCGAAATGGCTAGCGCCCGCGCAAGGCCACTCGCTGGCCGAACACCTGTACGTGGTCGACCCCATGGGCAACTGGATGATGCGTTTTCCGGCCCGCATGGACGTCGCCGGCGCGAGCCGCGCCAAGCGCGACCTCGACCGCCTGCTGCGCGCCTCGGCGTCGTGGGACGAACCCGGCCGCTGACGGCACGACGGACGCCGCATGGACACCACGAGCTCGCTCTACGACCTGACGCCCATCGCCTGGCTCATGGCGGTCGGCGTGCTGATCGCGCTCGGGCCGCTGGTGTGGGTGTGGCGCCGCAATGCAGGCAGTGGACCTGCGCGGCGGCTGCATGCGCTGACGGTGCTCACGCTCTTCCTCACCTTCGACTTGACGCTGTTCGGCGCCTTCACGCGGCTCACCGATTCGGGCCTGGGCTGCCCCGACTGGCCGGGTTGCTACGGCAACGCCAGTCCGCACGGCGCACGCCACGAGATCGCGATGGCGCAGTCGGCGCAGCCGACCGGCCCGGTCACGCACAGCAAGGCGTGGGTCGAGATGGTCCACCGCTACCTGGCCACTGGGGTGGGGGTGCTGATCCTCACGCTCGCGGCGGCCACCTGGATCGTGCGCCGGCGCCAGAGCCGCATCCCGCCTGAGAAGGGCGGAGAGCACCACGCCACGCTGAGCGCCTGGTGGCCGGCCTTCACGCTGGTCTGGGTGTGCCTGCAGGGAGCCTTCGGCGCGCTCACGGTGACGTGGAAGCTGTTCCCCGCGATCGTCACGCTGCACCTGCTCGGCGCCGTGGTGCTGCTGGCGCTGCTGTGCATCCAGGCCGTGCACTACCGGCAGGCGGCCGCCGACCGGCTGCCCACTCCCGTGTCGCCCGCGCTGCGCAACGGCCTCATCGCGACCACCGTGCTGCTCGTGCTGCAGATCGCTCTGGGCGGCTGGGTCAGCACCAACTACGCGGTGCTGGCCTGCACGCAGTTTCCGACCTGCCAGGACAGCTGGTGGCCGACCATGAATTTCGCGCAGGGCTTCGAGATCTGGCGCCACCTGGGCGTGACCGGTGACGGCCAGCCGCTCGATTTCTCCGCGCTCACCGCCATCCACTACGCGCACCGGCTGATGGCCTATGCGGTCTTCGTCGCGCTCGGCGTGCTGGCCTGGCACATGCGCCGCATCGGCGCGCTGCGCCCGCAGGCGCGGTGGCTCGCGGGCCTCGCGCTGCTGCAACTGGCCACCGGCCTGGGCAACGTGCTGCTCGGCTGGCCGCTGGCCGCTGCGGTACTCCATACCGGCGGCGCCGCGGCGCTCGCCGTGGTGCTCACCTGGGCGCTGTGCGAGAGCCGGCGCGCTCCGGCGGCGCAGATCGCCCATGCCAGTGAAAATACGGCCGGTCGCAACAACAGTCAAAGGAAGGCCGCCGCGTGAGCACCCCGATTTCCGTTCAGCAAACCGCCAGCGCCAACGTGCTGCGCCAGTACTACGCGCTGACCAAGCCGCGCGTGGTGCAGCTGATCGTGTTCTGCGCGCTGATCGGCATGGTGCTGGCCGTTCCGGGGCTGCCTTCGTGGGCCGAGGTGAAGCGCGCGGTGGTCGCCTGCATCGGCATCTGGCTGGTGGCCGGCGCGGCCGCGGCCTTCAACTGCCTGGTCGAGAAGGGCATCGACGCGAAGATGAAGCGCACGGCCTGGCGCCCGACGGCGCGCGGCGAGCTCAGCGACCGGCAGGCGCTGGTGTTCTCGGCGCTTCTGTGCGCGGCGGGTTCGGCGCTGCTGTGGTTCATGGTCAACCCGCTGACCATGTGGCTGACCTTCGCCACCTTCGTGGGCTATGCGGTGATCTACACCGTGATCCTCAAGCCGCTCACGCCGCAGAACATCGTGATCGGCGGCGCCTCGGGTGCTATGCCGCCTGTGCTGGGCTGGGCCGCGATGACGGGCAGCCTCGATCCGGGCGCTTGGATTCTCTTTCTCATCATCTTCCTCTGGACGCCGCCGCACTTCTGGGCGCTGGCGCTCTACCGCGTGGAGGACTACCGCAAGGCCGGCCTTCCGATGCTGCCCGTGACGCACGGCAACGAGTTCACGCGGCTGCAGGTGCTGCTCTACACCTTCATCCTTTTCGCGGCCTGCCTGATGCCTTTCATCCACGGCATGAGCGGCTGGCTGTACCTGGCGGTGGCGGTCGCGGTGAGCATCGGCTTCACCGGCTATGCCTTCGCGCTGTGGCGCAATTACTCCGACGCGCTGGCGCGCAAGACCTTCCGCTTCTCGCTGATCCACCTGAGCGTGCTGTTCCTGGCGCTGCTGGTGGATCACTACATCCAGTGAGCATCAAGTTTCAATGAACAAGCGCAACGTTCTTCGACTGATGGCTGCCGGCGCCGGCTGGGTGGGCGTCAGCGCCGCGCTCGGCCTGGGTCTCTCGGCGTGCAGCGAGACCAGGCAGAGCTTCAATGCCGTCGACATCACCGGCGCCGACTACGCCAAGGACTTCTCGCTGAAGGACGCCGACGGCAAGGTCCGCACGCTCGCCGACTTCAAGGGCAAGCTGGTCGTGCTGTTCTTCGGCTACGCGCAGTGCCCGGACGTCTGCCCGACCACCATGACCGAGATGGCGCAGGTCAAGCAGCAGCTCGGCAAGGACGGCGACAAGCTGCAGGTGCTGTTCATCACGGTCGACCCGGCTCGCGACACCGCGGAGGTGCTCAAGGCCTACATGGGCGCGTTCGACCCGAGCTTCGTCGCGCTGATTCCCACGGCCGACCAGCTGGCTGCGGTCGCGAAGGACTACAAGGTCTACTACAAGAAGGTCGACGGCAAGACGCCGACCAGCTACTCGATGGACCACTCGGCCGCCAGCTACGTCTATGACACGCAGGGCCGGCTGCGGCTCTATGCGCGCTACGGCGCGGGCGTGGCGCCGATGGTGTCCGACCTGAAAACGCTGCTGGCTTCCTGAAAGGGGCCGCCACCCGATGTCCGCCATCGATCCCCTCGGGCACCTGAAGGGGCGCAAGGGCGCGTTCCGCATCGCGCTGATCCCGCCCGAGGTGCTCGATGCCCTCAACGACGGGTTGATCGAAACCGTCAATCTCAACGAATTCCTCGCGCTGGAACTGCCCCGGCTGGCGCGCAGCGTGGCGGGGCACATCGGGCTGGACGCGCAGAGCGAGCGGCTGGCCGACACGATCGCGATGCTGGGCGCCCTCAAGCCGATGCAGCGGCACGGGCACATCGCGCGTGCGCTCTACGACCTGGCCGCGCTGCACGACGAGCGCGATGCCGTCGCTCACCGGCTGGCCACGCACGCCAGCGACGTGGCCCGCTGCTGGGCGGCGCAGTGGGTCACGCTCTCGGGCCTGCCGCTGGCGGCGCAGCTGGAATCGGTGCGCCGCTTCGCCGCCGACCCGCATTTCGGCGTGCGCGAGATCGCGTGGATGGCGGTGCGCGACGCTGTGAATGCATCGCTCGACGAGGCGCTCGTGCTGCTGCAGCCCTGGGTGCGCGACGCCGACCCCAACATCCGCCGCTTCGCCAGCGAACTCACGCGGCCGCGCGGCGTGTGGTGCGCGCAGATCGAGGTGCTCAAGGCCGAGCCCTGGCGCGCGCTGCCGCTGATCGAACCGCTGCGCGCCGACACCAGCCGCTATGTGCAGAACTCGGTGGCGAACTGGCTCAACGACGCGAGCAAGAGCCAGCCCGAGTGGGTCGACAAGCTCTGCGCGCGTTGGCTGGCGGAGTCGGATGCCGCCGAGACCCGCTACATCGCGAAGCGGGCGCTGCGAACGCTGTCCAGACAATGAAAAAAGCCCGGCACTGCCGGGCTTTGTCTTTGTGGAAGGGGGAAGGTACTTACGCGTAGTCCGCGAGGGCCTTCTTCATCTTCTTCATTGCCGCCACTTCGATCTGGCGAATGCGCTCGGCGCTCACGCCGTACACGGCAGCCAGATCGTGCAGCGTCATCCCGCCCGAACCGTCGTCGTTGACCTTGAGCCAGCGTTCTTCGACGATGCGGCGGCTGCGGTCGTCCAGCGCTTCGAGCGCAGTCGCGATGCCGTCGCTCGAGAGGCGGTCGCGCTGCTGCGATTCGAGCAGGGCAGTCGGTTCCTGCGAAGCGTCGGCCAGGTAGGCGATCGGGCCGAAGGCTTCGTCGCCGTCGTCCGTCGGGCCCGGATCGAGCATCACGTCGCCGCCGGAGAGGCGGGTTTCCATCTCGAGCACTTCCTCGGGCTTCACATTCAGGCGGGTAGCCATCTGCGAAACCTCGTCGGAGCTCAGCGTTTCGCGATGCGTGCCGTTGTCGGCAGCGGCAGAGTCGGCCTTGAAGCCCTGCTTCATCGAACGCAGGTTGAAGAACAGCTTGCGCTGGGCCTTGGTCGTCGCGACCTTGACCATGCGCCAGTTCTTCAGGATGTACTCGTGAATCTCGGCCTTGATCCAGTGCATGGCGTAGCTCACGAGCCGCACGCCCTGGTCGGGGTCGAAGCGCTTCACGGCCTTCATGAGACCGACGTTGCCTTCCTGGATCAGGTCGCCGTGCGGCAGCCCGTAGCCCAGGTACTGGCGGGAAATGGAGACCACGAGGCGCAGGTGCGACAGCACGAGCGCGCCGGCGGCTTCGAGATCGTTGTGGTCGCGCAGCTTGCGTGCGTAGCCTTGCTCTTCTTCGAGCGTGAGCATGGGCAGGCGGTTGGCGGCCGAAATATAGGCGTCCAGGTTGCCCAGCGGGGGAACCATCGACCACGGGTTGGCGACGGCCAGCTGGTTGGCAGAGACTCCAGACAGCGTTGTCATCAGGGGGAACTCCTTTGTGTTGGCCATATTAGCACTCGGTTAGAGGGAGTGCTAATCCAAGGGTTCCCTTGAATTTCTATCGCCGGAATAGCCAATGGCTACCAGCGGATGCCCAATCTTAGGAAGAGCTTGGACAAGACGAAAAGGGGACCGACCCAGAGATATTGGATGTCTTCGAAGAACGAGGGCTTCTTGCCTTCGATCTTGTGGCCCACGAACTGGAAGACCCAGGCCACTACAAAGATAGCGGCGGAAACCGGCAATACAAGTCCCCCCATCGCATGCACCAGCACCAGGGCCAGGGCGGTCAGCACGAGCATGGCCACCAGGAAAGCGGGGGACCGCAGCAGGACGTAGTAGACGAGGCTGGCCGCCACGAAGGCGTAGGCCACCCAGGGATGGATCGCGAACAGCAGCCCCACGATGCTCAGCATGATGGCCGGGATCGCCGCGAAGTGGATCAGCTCGTTGGTCGGATTGCGGTGGCTCTCCTCGTAGTGGGCGAGCAGCCGGTCGACCTTGCGATCACTCGACTCGAGGGGGGCGGCAGCGGTGTGCGTCATGGCAAGTCTCCGTGGGCGCCGTGCGATGCGGCGAGGCTTTCGATGGTGCCCACAGAGAAGCCCGATGGCAAGGGCGGCCGCCATGTGAAAATGCTATCAAATAAGTAGCATAAGGTACTACAGCCACGGTTGTTGCCGTGACTTTCTACACTGTCACAAGAAGGTTACATCGCTAAGATCGGCATGTGCCTCCCTTCGACTCTCCACCCGCATCCCAGTCGCCGGCCGCGGAGACCGGTACGGCCACCCGCATGCCCCGGGCGATCCTCGTCGTGGACGATCACGATCTGCTGCGCCTGGGTGTCTGCGCCCTGGTGCAGGCCCAGGCCGGTCCCTCCGACGCGCGCATCGAGGTCTTCGAGGCCAGCAACGTCGCCGATGCGCTCAGGCTCTACGAGGCCCATCGGGCTTCCATCGGCCTTGTGCTGCTCGACCTGGCGCTGCCCGACACCCACGGCCTGAGCGGCCTGGCCGAGTTCCGGATGCGCTTTCCCGAGGCACGGATCGTCGTGCTCTCGGGCACCGGCAACAGCACCCTGGCGCAAGGCGTGCTCGCGCTGGGCGCCGCCGCCTTCCTGCCGAAGTCGGCCGATCTCAAGGAGGTCGTGAGCTTCATCCGCGCCTGCGGCCTGCTCGACGGCGGCCCCGACGCCACGCAACAGCAGCAGCAACCGGCGGCCCCGGCCATGCCCGGCAAGGCACTCAGCGGATATGCCGAGTTCGCCCACGCCAGCGCCTGGCAGGAACTCACGCCCCGGCAGATGCAGGTGCTGCAGTGGGTGCTCGAAGGCAAGGCCAACAAGGAAATCGCCCAGCTCGCGAACCTGAGCGAAGGCACGGTGAAGAACCATGTCTCGACCATCCTGCTGCTCTTCGGCATGCGCTCGCGTGCCCAGCTGATCAGCACCCTGCATTGAGCGTGCAGCCCGCCGCGCCGAACGCCCCGACCGCCGACCACGCGCTCGGCCAGCGGGTGCTGCGCGAGCACGTCGCCTCGGTCTACAGCACCTACAGCGCCTCGACGCTCACGCACATGGCCTTCGTGGTCGTGTTCGGCAGCATCATCTATTCGCAGCTGAAAGACCCGAGCCTGCTGTTCTGGCTCGCCGGCCTGCTGATGGCCGACATCTACGTTTTCTTCACGCCGCGCTGGAACCCGTCGCGGCCGGTGCGGGAGAGTGCCTACTGGGCGCGCAAGATCTCGCGCGTGGTCACGCTGGTGAGCATGGTCACGGCGGTGGTGCCCTGGCTCATCGTGCCGCATAACAACCTGCCGATGACCTCGCTGCTGATGGCGGTGATCGTCGGCAGCTGCGCGCGGGCGGCGCAGTCGCTCTGGCCGCTGAAGCCGGCGCTCTTCGGCTACACCATGCCGATGTCGCTGGGCATGATCACCGCGCTGGCCTGGCAGGGCGACGGGCTGCACCTGTTCCTGGCGGCGGCCGGCGCGGCCTACCTGCTGCTCACGCTGTATGCGGGCATCGGCCAGCACAAGCTGCTGACTGAATCGCTCATGCTGCGCTTCGAGAACGAGGCACTCGCCGCCCGGCTCGGCGAGCAGATCGCCGCCACCGAACGCGCGAGCGAGGAGAAAACGCGCTTCCTCGGCACGGCCAGCCACGACCTGCGGCAGCCGCTGCACGCCATCGCGCTCTTCGGTGCCGCGCTCGAGAACGAGCTGCGCGACCGCCCCGAAGGCCGCAACGCCGAGCGCCTGATGCGAGCGGTGAACGCGCTGGGCGCCTCGCTCGACACCATGCTCGACGTCTCGCGCCTGGATGCCGGCGTGATCACGCCAGCGCCCCAGCCGGTGCAGCTCGACGCGCTCTTCCTGCCGCTGAACCACACCTTCGCGGCGCGGGCCGAGCACAAGGAGCTGCAACTGCGCGTGCGCGCCAGCGGCCTGTGGGTGTACAGCGACCCTCAATTGCTGCACCGCATGCTGTCGAACCTCATGGACAACGCGCTGAAGTACACGATGCGCGGCGGCGTGACCGTCACGGCGCGCGAGCGCGGCGAAGCTGTGTGGATCGAGGTGCGCGACACCGGCATCGGCATCGCGCCCGAGCAGTCGGGGCGGATCTTCGAGGAGTTCTATCAGATCAACAATCCGGGCCGCGACCGTTCGCGGGGGCTGGGCATCGGGTTGTCGATCGTGCAGCGGCTGTCGCGGCTGCTTGGCCATCCGGTGCAGATGCATTCACGTCCGGGGCGGGGCACGCATTTCCGCGTGGTGGTGCCTATCGCGAGTGCGCCGGAGCGGGCGCAGGCCGAGCTGGCTGCGGCCTCCCTGAACGAGGCAGCCTCCGCCGGGGAGCGCAAGGTGTCGACTCTGGCATTGCCTGGCCGCGTGCTGCTGCTCGACGACGAACTGGAAATCCGCGAGGCCATGACCGGCCTGCTGCGCTCCCACGCCATCGACGCCCACGCCGTGTCGGACGAGGCTGGTGCCGCGGCCGCCCTGCGCCAGGCTGCGCGCGAGGGCCGGCCCTTCGATCTGCTGCTGTGCGACTACCGGCTGGCCGACGGCGTCGACGGGCTCGATGCCGGCCTGCGGCTGAGCCAGTCCGAGGGCGCTGCCACGCCGCTGCTGCTCATCACCGGCGAAACCTCGCCGGACCGGCTGCAGCGTGTGCGCGAGTCGCAGGTGCCGGTGCTCTTCAAGCCGGTGGTGGCCGACCTGCTGCTGCAGGCGATGGCCGAGGTTGCCGTTGCCAGATAGCGCCAGCCGACCGCAACAGGTCCGGCTGCATTTGAATTCATTTGTATTATTTTTGACGCCAGATGCGGCGAGTAGGCGTCGTGTTCGGCAGCGCCCATGACTTTCGACACTGGCGGGTAACGGCGCCGTGACCTATCTTCACTGCATCGCGTCGCTCGCGATGGAGTAGTAGGTAGGGGAGAGAGAAAGTGAGCGGCCCCGGCGCAAGCCGGGGCCGTTTTTTTTATCCGAGCAGCGCCTGCGCGAACTCGCGGGCGTTGAAGGTTTCCAGGTCTTCCAGCTTCTCGCCCACACCGATGAAGTAGACCGGAATCGGCCTCTCCCGCGCGATGGCGCACAGCACGCCGCCCTTGGCCGTGCCGTCGAGCTTGGTCACGACCAGGCCGGTGAGGCCCAGCGTTTCGTCGAAGGCCTTGACCTGCGCCAGCGCGTTCTGGCCGGTGTTGCCGTCGATCACCAGCAGCACCTCGTGCGGCGCGGTGCCGTCGGCCTTGGTGACGACGCGCTTGATCTTCTTGAGCTCGTCCATCAGGTGCAGCTGCGTCGGCAAGCGGCCGGCCGTGTCGACCAGCACAACGTCCTTGCCGCGCGCCTTGCCGGCGTTCACCGCGTCGAAGCTCACGGCCGACGGATCGCCGCCTTCCTGGCTCACGATCTCGACGGTGTTGCGGTCGGCCCAGACCAGCAGTTGCTCGCGCGCCGCCGCCCGGAAGGTGTCGGCCGCCGCCAGCAGCACCGAGGCGCCTTCGTCGGCCAGGTGCTTGGTGAGCTTGCCGATGGAGGTGGTCTTGCCCGCGCCGTTGACGCCGGCCACCATGATCACGGTGGGCGTGAACTGGCCGATGACCAGCGGCTTCTCGAGCGGCTTCAGCAGGTCGGCCACTGTCTCGGCCAGCAGTGCCTTGACCTGCGAAGCATCGGTGGCCATCTGGCGCTTCACGCGGCCGCGCAGGTCTTCGAGCAGGTATTCGGTCGCCTTGACGCCGGTGTCGGCCATCAGCAGGGCGGATTCGAGCTCCTCGTAGAGCTCTTCGTCGATCTTCGCATTGACGAACACGGCCTGGATGCCGGTGCCGGTCTTGCGCAGGCCGGTCTTGAGCTTGTCGAACCAGCCCTTGCGCTCGGTGGCGATCACGGGTTCGGCAACCGGCGCGGCGGCCACCGGAGTCGGCGCGGGCGCAGGCGTGGCGGAAGGAGCGGGGGCCGGGGAGGATGGCACGACCGGTGTAGCGGCCGGTGCGGGAGCGGGGGAGGGAACCGGTACGGACGCTGGCGTGGTGACGGGTGCGGGCGCCGGCGTTTCTTCCGCCGCCGGCTTCGAGCCGAACCAGCTCGAAGGCGAAAACACCGAGCGTGCGGGCGCGGGCTCCGGGGCAGGCGCCGCCGGGGCCGGCGGGGTGGGCGCCGGCGCGTCGGGGGCCTCGGCAGACGGTTTTTTCTTGAAGAAACTGAACATCGGGAGCTTTTTACAATCCGAGCCATTCTATGAAACACCTCCCGCCACGCCGCGCTGCGTCTGGTGCGGTGCTGGCGATGGCGCTCCTGGCGCCATGGGCCGTGCCTGCCCAGGCTCAATCCGCTTCGCCTTCCGCCGCAGCCGCCGCCGCGGCTCCCGGTCCCCAGCAATTCACGCTCGCCAACGGCATGACGCTGATCGTGCAGCCCGACCGGCGCTCGCCGACGGCGGTGCAGATGGTGTGGGTCCGCGTCGGCTCCATCGACGAGGTCGACGGCACCTCCGGCGTGGCCCATGCGCTCGAACACATGATGTTCAAGGGCACCAAGGACATCAAGCCCGGCGAGTTCTCCCGCCGCGTGGCCGCCCTCGGCGGCCAGGAAAACGCCTTCACCACCCGCGACTACACCGGCTACTACCAGCAGATCCCGGTCGGCAGCCTGGAGCAGGTGATGAAGCTCGAATCGGACCGCTTCGCCAACAACCAGTGGCCCGACGACGAGTTCAAGCGCGAGATCGAGGTGGTCAAGGAAGAGCGCCGCCTGCGCACCGAAGACCAGCCGCGCGCCCTGCTGGGCGAGCAGCAGAACGCCGCCGTCTTCACCGCCTCTCCCTACCACCGCCCCGTGGTCGGCTGGATGAGCGACCTCGACGCCATGACGCCCGAGGATGCGCGCGCCTTCTTCAAGCAGTGGTACGTGCCCGCCAACGCCGTGCTCGTGGTGGCCGGCGACGTCGACGTGGCGCAGGTGCGCGCCATGGCCGAGAAGTACTACGGCCGCATCCCCTCGCGCGCCGTGCCCGCGCGCAAGCCGCGCATCGAGCCGCCACAGCGCGGCATCCGCCGCATCGAGCTGAAGGCCCCGGCTGAACAGGCCTACGTGTCGCTCGCGTACCGCGTGCCGCAGCTCGCCAATATCGACGACGTGAACAGCGACGCCTGGGCGCTGGTGGTGCTCTCGGCCGTGCTCGACGGCTATTCCGGCGCCCGGCTCGACCGCGCGCTGACCCAGGGACCCGATCGCGTCGCCGATTCCGCGGGCGCCTACTCGGGCTTCGTCGGCCGCGGCCCGCAGCTCTTCGTGCTCGACGGCGTTCCGGCCGCCGGCAAGAGCGCGGAGGTGGTCGAGGCCGCTTTGCGTGCACAGGTCGTGCGCATTGCCAAGGAGGGCGTGGGCGAGGCCGAACTGGCCCGCGTCAAGACCCAGTGGGTGGCGAGCGAGACCTACAAGCGCGACTCCGTGATGGCGCAGGCGCGCGAGCTCGGCAGCAACTGGATCCAGGGCCTGCCGCTGGACGCCAGCGAGCGCATCGTCGCCCGGTTGCAATCCGTCACGGCCGCCCAGGTGCAGGCCGTGGCCGCAAAGTACTTCGGCGACGACCAGCTCACCGTCGCCACGCTGCGCCCCCTGCCACCCGAGGCCAAGCCGCGTGGCCGTGGCTTCGCCGCCCCCGCGGGCGAGATGCGCTGAAAGGTGACGATTCCCATGCAGAAGACTTTCATGAAGACCGCGCGTCGCGCCCTGATCGCGGGTGCCGTCGCCGTGGCGGGCATCACCGGCGCGCAGGCCGCGCTGCCCATCCAGCACTGGACGCTGGCCAACGGCGCGAAGATCTATCTCGTGTCGACCAACGCGCTGCCGATCGTCGACGCGCAGATCGATTTCGACGCCGGCAGCCGCCGCGACCCCGCCGCGCAGGCCGGCCTGGCCAGCGTGACCGCGACCATGGTCGAGAAGGGCGTGCGTGCAGGAAAGAATGGCGAGCCCGCGCTCGACCAGAACGCGCTGGGCGAAGCCTGGGCCGATCTGGGCGCCAGCTTCGACGTGAGCGCCGGCACCGATCGCACCAGCTATTCGCTGCGCTCGCTGTCCGATCCGGCGCTGCTGAACAAGGCGGTGGCGCTGGCCGCGCGCGAGATCGGCGAACCCTCCTTCCCCGACGACGTGTGGCAGCGCGAGCGCGAGCGCATCAACGCCGCCATCAAGGAGGCCAACACCAAGCCCGCCACCGTTACTGGCCGCGCCTTCGCTGCAGACGTGTACGGCACGCACCCCTACGGCCAGGAAGTGACGGAAGAGACGCTCGCGCGCATCGACACCGCCGCCATGCGCCAGCGCTACCAGCAGCTCATCGTGCCGTGCCGCGCCAAGCTCAGCATCGTCGGTGCCGTCACGCGCGCGGAGGCCGAGACCATCGCGACCACGCTGCTGTCGCGCCTGCCCGGCCCCGAGGCCTGCACGCCGCTGCCGGCCGTCGCCCCGGTTGCTGCGCTGACCGCGCCGAAGAACGAGCGCATCGCCTTCGACTCGGCGCAGGCCCATGTGCTCATCGGCCAGCCCGGCTATCCGCGCAAGGACCCGGACCACTTCGCGCTCACGCTGGGCAACTATGTGCTGGGCGGCGGCGGTTTCGTCTCGCGCCTGATGAACGAGGTGCGCGAGAAGCGCGGCCTCACCTACAGCATCTACAGCGGCTTCGCGCCGGGGCTCGAGGCAGGCGCGTTCCGCATCGGCTTCCAGACCCGTCCCGACCAGGCCGAAGAGGCCGTCAAGGTGTCGCGCGAAGTGCTCGCGAAGTTCGTGGCTGAGGGCCCGACCGCCGCCGAGCTGAAGGCGGCCAAGGACAACCTGATCGGCGGCTTCCCGCTGCTGCTGGACAGCAACCGCAAGCTGATCGGCAACGTCGCCAACATCGCCTGGCACGACCTGCCGCTGGACTATCTCGACACCTGGACCGCGCGCATGAACGCGGTCACCGCCGCCGACGTGAAGGCCGCGTTCCAGCGCAAGCTGCAGCCCGAACGCATGGTGACGGTGGTGGTGGGCGGCAAGGACGCCAGTACTGCCAAGGCGCAGCAATAGCTACTGGGCCAATGCGTGCGGCCCGCTGGTGGCGGCCGCGCGCACCGCGGCGCCCAGCCGTTCGAGCAGTTTCGGCGCCGCGCGCGCGTGCTGCCAGTAGAGCGGCACCGGCAGCATCGAATCGGGCACCAGCTCGACCAGCCTTCCCTCCTTGAGTGCCCCGGCCACCATGCTGACCGGGTGCATGCCCCAGCCCATCCCCGAGCACGCAGCTTCGACGAAAGCGCTGGGCGACGGAATCCAGTGCCTCGGCGTCTCGACATTGCGGTGGCAGATGCGCCGCACCCAGCGCGCCTGCAGCCTGTCCTTGCGGTCGAACACCAGGCTGGGCGCGCTCGCCAGCGTGCGGGCGCCCACGCCTTTTGCGAAATGCTCCCGCACGAAACCGGGGCTGGCCGCCGCCACGTAGTGCGTCGTGCCCAGGGCCTCGCTGTTGCAGCCCGCCACCGGCTGGGCCAGCGCGGTGACCGCCGCGAGCACCGCGCCGCTGCGCAGGCGCTCGGCCGTGTGGTCCTGGTCGTCCACCGTCAGGTCGAGCAGCGCGCCCGGTTCCTGCGCGGTGAAGGCCGACGCCGCTGCGATGAACCAGGTCGCAAGCGTGTCGGCATTGACCGCCACGCGGATCGTGACGCGCTCGTCCCCCGCTTCGCCGCTGCCCATGCCGAGGGCGGGCAGGGCGTCGCGCAGCTCGTGCTCCAGCATGCCCACGCGCTCGACGTGCCGGCACAGTTGCTGGCCGGCTTCGGTCGCCACGCAGGGCTGGCCGCGCACCAGCAGCGCCCCGCCGGTTTTCTCCTCCAGCTGACGGATGCGCTGCGACACCGCCGAAGGCGTGACGTGCAACGCGCGCGCGGCGCGTTCGAAGCTGCCTTCGCGCACAACGGCGGAGAGGGCGTTCAGGGCGGCGTAGTCGAGCATGGGCGGTCCTCGAGTAATGAAGAAAAACTGAATCTGCTTAAGAAAGTTTAGTTTGAGTTAATGCGCGGCGGCCGGCATCCTCCGACGGATGCAAGCCGTACAAGTCACCACCGCCTTCGCCAACGGGCTCTTCATGAGCCTGGTCCTCATCGTCGCCATCGGTGCTCAGAACGCCTATGTGCTGCGCCAGGGCCTGCGGCGCGAGCACGTCGGCGCGGTGGTGCTGTTCTGCGCCGCCAGCGACGCGGTGCTGATCGGCGCCGGCGTGGCCGGCATGGCGCAGGCGCTGAAGGGGCGGCCGATGCTGGCCACCGCGCTCGCGGGGCTGGGCGCCGCCTTCCTGTGCGCCTACGGGCTCAGGGCGCTGTGGCGCTCGCGGCAGCCGGCGGCACTGCAGGCCACGGCGCAGGGCGCCTCGTCGCTGTCGCGCGCGGCGGTGGTGGCGCAGGCGGCCGGCTTCACGCTGCTGAATCCGCACGTCTACCTCGACACGGTGCTGCTCGTGGGCAGCGCGGGTGCGCAGCAGGCGGGACTGCTGAAGGTCTGGTTCGTGGCGGGCGCCGCCACGGCGAGCGCGCTGTGGTTCACCTCGCTGGGCTTCGGAGCGCGGCTGCTCGCGCCTGTTTTCGCCAAGCCCCGCGCCTGGCAGATGCTCGACGCGCTGATCGGCGGCACCATGCTCGTGCTCGCGGCAATGCTTCTGCGCCGCGCGTTGGCAGGGGCTTGAGAGTCCGGCGGATTCGGCGGCGTTAAGCTCGTCGCATGCCCCAGCACCAGAAGAAAGCCGCCTCACCCTCCCGATCCGCACCTGCCGGCAACAGGTCCAAGCCGGCGGTCAAGCGCCCCTCGAAGCCCAGCGAGGTGCGCATCATCGGCGGCGAATGGAAGCGCACCCGCCTCGCCGTGGCCGACAAGCCCGGCCTGCGCCCCACACCCGACCGCGTGCGCGAGACCCTCTTCAACTGGCTCGCGAGCCTGGCCGGCGCCGGTGGCGGGGAGCTTCCCGGCTGGCGGTGCGTGGATGCCTTCGCGGGCACCGGCGCGCTCGGCCTCGAGGCCGCTTCGCGCGGCGCGGCCAGCGTGCTGCTGTGCGAGCAGGACGCCGCGCTCGTCGCCCAGCTGCAGGCCGTCAAGACCAAGCTCGAAGCCGAGGCCGTTCGCATCGAGCGCGGCAACGGCGTCACCGCGCTCGAACGAGCGCCCGCGGGCAGCCTCGACGTCGTCTTCCTCGATCCGCCCTTCGACAACGCCGCGCTCTACGAGCCCGCGCTTCGTGCCGCCGCACGTTCGCTGCGCGCCGAAGGCTCGGTGTACCTCGAGGCCCCGCGCCGCTGGAGCGGCGGAGAACTCGCGGCCCTGGGCCTCGCCGAGTTCCGCTACCTGAAGGCCGGCGCCGTGCATGCACATCTGCTGAGGCCCGCCGCGCAGGGGACTGCATAATCCGCCGGACAAGCCGCACCGGCAGCATGAGGAAGAAGCAACCATGGCCAGCAACGTCATCGCGGTTTATCCCGGCACTTTCGACCCCATCACCCTCGGTCACGAGGACGTGGTGCGCCGTGCCACCCAGCTCTTTTCCAAGGTGATCGTCGCGGTCGCGGCGGGCCATCACAAGAAGGCGCTGTTCACCCTCTCCGAACGCATGGACATGGCCCGCGAGGCCGTCAAGCCCTACAGCGACCAGGTCTCCGTCGAAAGCTTCTCGGGCCTGTTGCGCGACTTCGTCGTCGCGCGCGGCGGCAAGGCCATGGTGCGCGGCCTGCGCGCCGTGACCGACTTCGACTACGAGTTCCAGCTCGCGGGCATGAACCGCTCCCTGATGCCCGACGTCGAGACCGTCTTCCTGACCCCGAGCGACAAGTACCAGTTCATCTCCAGCACCTTCGTGCGCGAGATCGCGATGCTCGGCGGCGAAGTCCACAAGTTCGTCTCCCCGAACGTGGAGCAGCAGCTGGCTGCAAAAGTCCGCAGCCTCGGACGTGAGTAAGTTCTCCCCCAGGCTGCGCGCACTTCGTGTCGCTTCGCCAACCCCCACTCCGGGGGCGACACCGGTGGCCCGGCAAAGCCGGTTCCACGGTGTCGCGCGAAGAGCCCGGCCTTGACCACGGGCCGGCGTGAAGTGAACGACGTGCCCCTGCCCCGCCTGCATCTGCTGGGCGACGCAGCACTGCTGTGCGACCTGCCCGCACCCGCCACGCTCGCGCAGCAGCAGCGCATCTGGGCGCTGGCCGAGCATGCGCGGGAGTGGCCCGGCGTCGGCGAGACGCTGCCGGGCATGAACAACCTCACGCTCACCTTCGATCCGACCGCGATCGACCTCGACACGCTCACCGCGCGGGTGCTCGAAGCCTGGCCGAAGCTGTCGGCTGGCGCTGTCGAGGGCCGACTGGTCGAGATCCCGGTGGCCTATGGCGGCGAGCACGGGCCCGATCTGGCCGACGTCGCGGCCCACACCGGCTTCACACCGGCCGAGGTGGTGCGGCGCCACACCGCCGCCGAGTACGTCGTCTACCTGCTGGGCTTCCTGCCCGGCTTCAGTTTCATGGGCGGACTGCCGCCCGAACTCGCCACGCCACGCCGGGCGGAGCCGCGCCTCGCGGTGCCCGCGCGCTCGGTCGGCATCGGCGGCGAGCAGACCGGCATCTATCCGCTGGTGTCGCCGGGCGGCTGGCAGCTGATCGGCCGCACGCCGCTGGAGATGTTCGACCCTGCCGCCGAGCCGCCTACGCTGCTGCGACCTGGCGACCGCGTGCGCTTCGTGGCCGAGAGCGTGCAGACATGATCGTCGTGCGCAAGCCCGGCGTGCTCGCCTCGGTGCAGGACCTGGGCCGCCATGGCCATCGCCAGCTCGGCATCTGCCCGGGCGGCGCGCTCGACGTGCTGGCCCTCACGCTGGCCAACCGGCTGGTGGGCAATGCCGATCGCGCGGCGGGGCTGGAGCTCACCATGGGCGGCTGCGAGCTGCAGTTCGAGGCCGACACGCGCATCGCGCTCGCGGGCGACGACTTCGGCGCCAGCCTCGACGGCGTGCCGCTGTGGCCCTGCTGGAGCGTGCCGGTCGCTGCCGGCCAGACGCTCAGGCTCGCAGGCGCCAACGCCGGCGGCACGAAGAAGCCCGGCGTGCGCAGCTGGCTCGCGGTGGCGGGCGGCATCGACGTGCCGCCGGTCCTCGACTCGCGCAGCACCGATCTCAAGGCCGGCTTCGGCGGGCTTCAAGGCCGTGCGCTGCGCAAGGGAGACCGCTTGCCGACGGGTGTTGCGATGCTCGATGCCGCGCAGCGCGAACGCCGGCCCTTCGGCATCCGCGGTCCTGACTGGGGACCGGCCGAGGACGACGGCGCCATCGCGCTGCGCGTGCTGCCAGGCCCCGAGTTCGAACTGTTCACGCTGGCCGCGCGCGAGCAACTCTGGGGCGAGCGCTGGCGCATCACCCCGCAGAGCAACCGCATGGGCAGCCGCCTCGAAGGCGCCGAGCTCAGGCGCAAGCGCAGCGGCGACATGCTTTCCTCTGGCGTGATCCCCGGCACGATCCAGGTGCCGCCCTCGGGCCAGCCGATCATCCTGATGGGCGATGCGCAGACCACCGGCGGCTATCCGCGCATCGGCGTGGTCATCCGCGCCGACCTCTGGAAGCTCGCGCAGGCGCCGCTCAACGGCAGGCTGCGCCTCGTGCAGGTCGACCAGCCGCAGGCGCTGGCCGCGTGGGCCGGCCAGCAGCGCTACCTCGCGCAGGTGGCTCAAGGCCTTGCGGCTGCGGGTTGGCCGGGCGCGGCATAGACTGCCCGGAAATCGCGAGAGAGAAAAAGGAAGCCCACGATGCAAATCGATCTGAATGCCGACCTCGGCGAAGGCGCCGGCAACGACGAAGCGCTGCTCGCGCTGGTGAGTTCCGCCAACATCGCCTGCGGCTGGCACGCCGGCGACGCGAAGACCATGCAGCAGTGCGTGCGCTGGGCCATGCGCAACGGCGTGGCCATCGGCGCGCATCCCAGCTTTCCCGACCGCGAGAACTTCGGCCGCAGCACCATGCACCTGCCGCCCGAGGAGATCGTGGCCAACGTGCTCTACCAGGTGGGCGCGCTGGCGGCCATCGTGAAGGCCGAGGGGGGCAGGCTCTCGCACGTGAAGGCCCACGGCCAGCTCTACAACCAGGCCGTGAAGGAGCCCGAACTCGCCGACGCGCTGTGCGAGGCCGTGCGCCGCTTCGATCCCTCGCTCAGGTTCTTCGGCCTGGCGGGCAGCAACATGATCGACGCGGCCCGCCGCGCCGGCCTCGAGCCCGTGGAGGAAGTGTTCGCCGACCGCGGCTACATGCCCGACGGCAGCCTCGTGCCGCGCAGCCAGCCCGGCGCGCTGATCGAGAGCGAGGAGCAGTCGCTCGCGCAGACCCTCTCGCTGGTGCGCGACCGCCGCGTGACCGCCATCGACGGCAGTGTCGTGCCGGTCAATGCGCAGACCGTCTGCCTGCATGGCGACGGCGCCCATGCGCTGGCCTTTGCGCGCCGCATCCGCGAGCGGCTGGAGGCCGAGGGCATCGCCGTCCGGGCGACGGCCTGACCGCCGGAACGCCTGAACGAGCAAGGCAGACCGTGGCAGCCAAGCCCATCAAGGTCCTGCTCACCGGCTTCGAGCCCTTCGAGCAGGAGGTGCTCAACCCCTCGTGGGACGCCGTGCGCGCGCTCGACGGCTGGAAGGTGGGCCGAGCGACGGTCCATGCGCGACTGGTGCCCTGTGTCTTCGGCGATGCCATCGACGCCTTGCTGGCGGCCATGGACGAGCTGCAGCCCCAACTGGTGCTGTGCATCGGCCAGGCCGGCGGCCGCACGGAGTTCACGCCGGAGCGCATCGCCATCAACATCGACGACGCGCGCACGGCCGACAACAAGGGGCAGGAGCCCATCGACGTGCCGGTGGTGCCGGGCGGGCCCGCCGCGTACTTCTCGACGCTGCCGATCAAGGCGATGGTGCGCGAGCTGCGCGCGGCCGGCGTGCCGGCCTCGGTGTCGAACAGCGCGGGCACCTTCGTGTGCAACCACATCTTCTACGGGCTGATGCACCGCATCGCGACGCAGCCGGTGGCGGTGCCGGGACTGCGCGGCGGCTTCATCCACATTCCCTACCTGCCGGAGCAGGCGGCGCGGTTTCCGGGGGCGCCGAGCATGTCGCTGGAGACCATGGTCAAGGCGCTGCGCATCGCGGTGAGCACATCGCTGGCCGTGGAGCACGACATCGCCGAGACAGGCGGCCAGCTGCACTGAGCGGCCGCGGGAGTCCGGGCTCAGGCGGGAAAGTTCTTCGCCAGCCAGCGGTTGAGCGCGGTGTTGACGAGGTCGGGCTTCTCCATCGTCAGCATGTGGCCGCAGTCGGGCAACCACACCACCTCGGCCTGCGGCAGCAGTGCCGCCATCTCGGTGGTGCACTCGGGAGGCGCGAGCTTGTCCTCGTTGCCGCACATCAGCAGCACGGGCGCGCGCACCGACGCGAGGTGCAGGCGCGCGTCGGGCCGGCGCATCACCGCGCGGTTCTGGCTGATGAGCTGCTGCGCGCCCGCGCCCAGCACGATGTCGAGGTAGCGCTGCACCAGCGCCTCGTCGGCGGCCTGCATGGGGTGGAAAGCGAAGTAGACGTTCGGTTCGATCACGTCGCGCAGCTCGCCGCGCTCGAAGTACTCGATGGCGCCTTCGCGCAGCGTGAACATCTCCGGCGTCTCGGGCCGTGCGCTGGTGCCGAGCAGCACGAGCCCCGCGATGCGTTCGGGCGCCTGGCGGGCAGCCTCCATGGCGACCATGCCGCCCATCGAGGCGCCGCACAGCACCAGCGGCCCCTCGTTGTCGCGCAGCACGGCTGCGGCCATGCCCTCGATGGTGTCGTTGTGCCGCTGGACGTCGCTCACGCGGGCGCCGAAGGCGGAGGGAAGGGCGGGCAGCTGGGCTTCCCAGATGCGCTCGTCGCAGGCGAGGCCGGGCAGCAGGATCAGATTGGGCATGGCCACGGATTCTGCGCGATTGCGGCAGAGGACGCAGCGGCATAGGTCGTGGCATAGGCCTCATGGCCAGCAGCCGTCGCGCGGCGGCGCCGACATACTCGACAGCCCGTGCAGAGGAATCCCGCAATGAATCTTGTAGAACGCGTCCAGGCCATCCTTCTCAAGCCGAAGGCCACCTGGCCCGAGATCGACGCCGAGCCGGCCGACGCCGCATCGCTCTACAGGAACTACGTGATGATCCTCGCGCTGATCCCGGCGCTCGCCAGCTTCATCGGCCTGTCGCTGATCGGCGTAGGTGCCTTTGGCGTGAGCTTCCGCGTGCCGCTGGCCTCGGGGCTCGCGAACATGATCGTGGGCTACGTGCTGTCGCTGGTGATGGTGTTCGTGCTCGCGCTGATCATCGACGCGATGGCGCCCACTTTCGAGGGCACCAGGAGCCAGATCGGCGCGCTCAAGCTTTCGTCCTATGCGAGCACCGCCGCCTTCGTCGGCGGCGTGTTCAGCCTGCTGCCTTCGCTTTCGGTGCTGGGGGCGCTGGCGGCGCTCTATGGCGTCTACCTGCTCTACACCGGCCTGCCGGTGCTCATGAAATGCCCGCCCGACAAGGCCGTCGCGTACACCGCCGTGGTGGTGGTCTGCGCCATCGTCGGCGGCGTGGTGATCGCCTGGGTGCTGGCGCTGCTCACGCCGTCGCCGATGCGACTGGGCGCGGCGCCCGCGGCCGACGCCGTGGTGGCGGTGCTGCAACAGGCGGCGCGGGCGAATACCTGAGCGTCATGCGCACGGTGGAAAATGGGCGGCAATGCCAACGCCCAAGCCCGAAACCACCACCGACCTGATCCTGATCCGCCACGGCGAGACCGCCTGGAACCGCGAACTCCGCTTCCAGGGGCATGCCGACGTTCCGCTCAACGACATCGGCCACGAGCAGGCCCGCCGCATCGGACTGAGGTTGGCCAGCGAGACGGCGGTGCGGCACATCATCAGCAGCGACCTCATGCGCGCGCAGCAGACCGCCGCGCCCGGGGCGCAGCAGCTGTCGCTGCCGGTGGTCACCTCGGCGGCGCTGCGCGAGCAGTTCTTCGGCGTGGTCGAGGGCATGCGCTCCGACGAGATCCAGAGCCTGCATCCGCGTGCCTGGGAAGAGTGGCTGGAGTTCCGTGAAGACCACGCCATGCCCGAGGGCGAGACGGCACGCGAGTTCCACGCGCGCATCATCGCGGCGCTGGGCGGCATCGCCTCGGAGCACCGGGGCCGGCACCTGATCGTCGTCACGCATGGCGGCGTGCTCGACATGGTGTGGCGCACCGCCAGGGGCCTGAGCCTGAGCGGCCCGCGCCGCAGCGACATTCCCAACGCAGGCTTCAACCGCATCCGCATCGCCGATCCGCAGCGGCCCGACGACATCGAGATCGTCGAATGGGCCGACACGCGCCACCTGGCCGACCTGCCGCCGCAGCCGACCTACGACCAGACGCGGCACCTGAAGAACAAGGACTGAGCGGGCACGCTCAGACGCAGCTGCCGGCCTTCGGCGTGCGCAGCAGCGGCTGGCCCGCGCCCACACCCGTGGGCTTGCCGCCGTCGACGGCGAGCTGGCCGTTCACCAGCACAGTGCTCACCCCTTCGGAGAGCAGCGTCGGCTGCGTATAGGTGGCCTTCGCCGCATAACGGGTGGGGTCGAACACCACCACGTCCGCGTAGTAGCCCGGGCGCAGATGGCCGCGCTGCTTCAGCCCCAGCGTGTCGGCCGTAAGCGACGAGCTGCTGCGGATGAACTGCGCCAGCGAGATCGTGTGCTCCTTCACCACGTACTGGTCGTACTTGCGCGCGAAGGTGCCGTAGGCGCGCGGATGGCCGAGCGAGGAGTCCGACGAGGTCATGACCCACGGCCGCTTCATGAAGGCGCGCACGTCGTCGTCGCTCTGGTTGAACGAGGCGATCATCAGGTCGCCGTCGCGCAGCACCGCGATGGCGGCGTCCACCGGATCGGCGTTCGATGCCTTGGCCACGTCGGCCAGCGTCTTGCCCACGTACTTCGTGCTGCCGGCCGAGAACAGGATGGCCTCGGGGCCGCCGCGCAGCCGCAGGTTCTCGCGCATGTCCTTGCGCAGGCGCTCCTGCTGCGAGGCGTCGTCGAAGCGGTGCAGCGTCGCCGCACGGCCGCCCTCGTTGGCCCAGGGCGGCAGCAGCGCGGCCGAGAAACGCGTGCTCGACGCGGTCCACGGATAGTGGTCGGCCGTGATGTCCAGCCCGCCCGCGCGCTCCTTCTCGATGCGCCCGATGATGTCGCCGCTCTGGCCCTGCACGTCGACGCCCAGCGCCTTGATGTGCGCCACGTGCACCGGCAGCTTCGCCTCGTGGCCGATGCGGATCACCTCGTCGATGGAGCCCTTCAGGCCGATGTTGTACATGGACTCGTCGCGGATGTGGCTGTCGTACAGGCCGCCGTGCCGTGCCGCCACTTTCGCGAGCTCGATGACCTCCTCGGTCTTCGAGAAGTTCTGCGGCGTGTAGAAGAGGCCGGTGGAAAGGCCCAGCGCGCCCTCGCACATGCCCTGGCTCACGAGCTTCTTCATCGCCTCCAGCTGTTCGGGCGTGGGCGCCCGGTTGGCCTCGCCCAGTTCGCTCATGCGCACCGGGCCGAAACCCACGTACATGGCAACGTTGGTGCCCACCGGCGCGGCGCGCAGCTTCTGCGCCTGTGCCGCGATGTCGAAGCCACCGAAGCCGTCGTTGCCGATCACCGCGGTGGTCACGCCCTGCGTGATGAACGGGATGTTCAGCCGCTTCTTCGGGTCGTTCGAGTGCAGGTCGGCATCCGCGTGCGTATGGGCGTCGATGAAGCCCGGCGCCACCACCATGCCCGTGGCGTCGATGACGCGCCTTGCCGTGAACTGCGCCGGCGCCGCCTTGCCCGCGAACACGATGCGGTCGCCAGCGATGCCGACGTCGCCCACCACCGGCATGTCGGAGTCGCCCGTGTACACGGTGCCGCCGCGCAGCAGCAGGTCGAGGGCGACCGGGGCGCCATCGGCGGCATGGAGAGCGGGTGAGAAGGGCGCGAGTGCCGAGAGAACGGCCAGAGTGACGAGCGACTTGTGCATGGAAGGCCTGCCCGCGAGGGCGTGGTGTCTGAGGGAGCGGCCAGTCTAGGAGCCGCTCGCATGCTGTCGCCAATTCCTTTTGCACCATGCCCCATGACCTGAAGGCATGGAGTTTGGGTCTGCCTCAACGCTCGGGCCGGACCTGCTCAGGCGTGCGCCGCGGTTCCACCGGTCAACTGCCCGAGGCCGAGCCGGGCATACACCGCGGCCGCCTGCCTGCGCAGGCGCAGCGACTCGGGCTGGCCGTTGAGCTGCTGCTGCAGGATGCCCTGGGCAACCCCCAGCGAAGACGCCGTGCCGCTGCGCACCAGCGCATCGAGATACACCTGCTCGAACAGGTCGCGCTGCGCGTGGCTGCCGCCGATCTCGATCATGCGCGGCAGCGCCGTGCCCAGGCCTTCGATGGCTGCCGGAAGATTGCCCTGCGCGTAGGCCACCAGCCCGTGCGCGGCGGGGACGCAGACGCGCTGCCATGCCGCGCGCGTCGACGCCGGCGCATCCGGTGCGAAGGCCAAGATGTTGCGCAACAGAACCCCCGCCTCGGGGCGGCCGGCGCGCGCCAGGCCGTAGAGGTACTGCAGGTCGAGAAAGGGCAGCACGTGGTCGGCCTGCCGCTGCCGCAGGTGGTCGGCCACGTCGTCCCAGCGCCTGCCCACGTCGATGCCGGCAAGCTCAAGCCGCGCGAGCAGCGAGACCGCACCGATCTGGTCCTGCGAGTAGTCCTTCACCACACCCCAGGCGTGCTCGTCGTACACCGCGAGCGCCTCGGCATCGCGCCCGAGGTCGATGAGGAACAGCGCCACGTGCCACCAGTTGTGCGTGACCATGAACGAGTTGAGGCCGATCCAGGTGTCGCTCACGCTCTCCATGAACGCCAGCCCCTCGGCAAGCCGGCCCTCGGTGAGCATCACGTGCGCCAGCGCATGGTGCGCCCAAGGCTCCTTGCGGCACATCGCGATGGCGCAGCGCGCGCTTGCCTCGGCTTCGCGCATCAGATGGCATTGCTCGTAGCCGAAGGCCGCCATGCCGTGCACGTAGGGCACGTCTGCCGCGTGCGGCAGCACCGCCAGCGCGAGCTTCAGCATGCCGGGGCAGTCGCCGGTGTTGAAGCAGTGGTACTGGCCGAGCTTGACCGACACCAGGTCGCGCGGATGCTCGCGCGCCTGCTCGGCGTGCAGCGCGATGGCGCGGGCGATGTCGCCCTCGGCCCAGGCTTCGATGGCCGCGATGTAGCGCTGCTCGCGCGGCGTGGCGCGCGAGGCGCCGGCGCGAGCCTTCGCGAGGAACGGCCGTGCATTGGCCACGGCTTCCCGCGATTCGGCGAACAGGTGCAGCGTGGCGCAGTAGGCCTGGACGACGGGGCTCGCGTCGTTGCCGGCGGCAGCTAGCAGGTTGACCGCGCGCGCCTCGCTGGAGATGAAGCCCATGACGAAGTCGTCGACCAGCGGCAGGCTTGCGGCATCGTCGAGGGTGAGCGGGTTGCCGAGGCTGTCGGCGAGGGGATTTGCGGAAGGCATGGCGGCATGGTGCCACGGCAGGAATGCTTCAGCGTCGCATAGTTTTTCTGCCGTGCCATTGCCGGGCGCGCAACGCCGGATTGCAACTGCCAAGGCCAGGAACACCGCGGAACCGGCTTTGCCGGGCCGCAGGTGTTGCCCCCGGAAGGGGGTTGGCGCAGCGACACGAAGTGCGCGCAGCCTGGGGGTGAACCTATACCCCGGCCTGCTGGTGCCGGTACTCCTGCGTCTTGCCGCCATAGCCGTAGGCTGCGCCGCGCGCGTCGATCACATGGATGTACGACACCTCGTGCAGGTCCGGCCTGATCTTCGCCATGGCCGCATGCACCTCGCGCAGGTAGCGCGCCTTCTCGGCCTTGGTGTTGGTCTCGTCGGTGATGCTGATGTCGAGGTGGAAGGCCGACTTGCCCAGCGAGGCGAGCGACTGCCCGCCGATGAACCAGGCGTCGGCGGCGATGTACTGCACGGTGACGGCGATGACCGGCAGCTGCTTGCCGAGCACGCTCTGCGTGAGCTCGGCGACGGCGTCGACGGTCTTGCGGGTGAGGTCGGCGTCGGGTTGGCCGGAGAGGTGGACGACGATGTGGGGCATGGCTGGCTCCTTGGATGAATGGGTTGTCGATGGGGTGATTGTGGGAGCCTGCTGGTCATCGGAAAAGCGGGAATATATGATGCATTCCATCGGATAAACGGATGGATTGACCATGCAAGGGTTCGACCTGGAGCAACTGCGCACGCTGGCCGCCGTCGTCGACGCGGGCAGCCTCACGGCGGCCGCGCCGCGTGTTTTTCTCTCGCAGTCGTCGGTGAGCGAGCAGATCCGCAAGCTGGAGGAGCGGGCAGGGCAGTCGCTGCTCACGCGCAGCAAGGCTGGCGTCGCGCCCACCGAGGCGGGGGTGCGGCTGCTGGGCTATGCGCGGCGCATCCTCGCGCTGAGCGACGAGGCATTCCGCGACCTGCACGGCGAGACGTTGCAGGGGGAGCTGCGTCTCGCGGTCACCGACTACTTCCGCCCGGGCGACCTGACGCGGCTGCTGGGGCGGCTCGGCGAGAGCTATCCGCAGGTGCGGCTGCACGTCACCATCCTGAAGAGCGACGCGCTGCGTTCGGCCTATGCCCAAGGCGATTTCGACGTGGCCATCGCGATGAACATCGCCGGAGCTTCCGCGCCCGAGGCCCGGGGCTCGGTGCTGCGGCGCGAGTCGCTGGTGTGGCTCGGCGCGGAGGGCATGCGGCTCGTGCGCGGGGAGCCGCTGCGGCTGCTGGCCCTGCCGGACACCTGCTCGCTGCACCAGTTCACCGTTTCGCTGCTGCGGCGCCGGCGCATACCGTATGCGCTGGCGCACGTCGCGTCGGGCGTGGCGGGGCTGCAGTCGGCGCTGGCGGCGGGCCTGGGCGTTGCCTGCCTCAACGAGTCATCGATCAGCGACGGCGTGACACGGCTGGCGCCGCCTCACGGCCTGCCGGCGCTGCCGCGCGTTGCCTTCCAGTTCCTGGCGGGGCGCAAGGGCGAGACCGCGTTCGTGACCCGGGCGAGGGAGATGCTGGCCACTCACCTGATGTGACGGATCTCGCCAGGGGTGGCGCGGGATTTGCGTCAGCCCCGGCCATGGATGCGCCACCTCCCACGACCTCCTCGCCCAGCCTGCTGCGCCACACCCGCTTCGACGACGCGCAGGCCATCTTCTCGGGCACGCTCTTCGTCGCCATCGCGATGATGCTGTTCGGCCAGGCAGGCCTGCTCACCGGCGGCACGGCCGGCATCGCGTTCCTGCTGCATTACGCCACCGGCGCGAGCTTCGGCAAGCTGTTCTTCCTGGTCAACCTGCCGTTCTACTGGTTCGCCTGGCACCACATGGGCCGGGCGTTCACGCTCAAGACCTTCTCGGCCATCGCGCTGCTCTCGGTGATGACCGACCTGGCGCCGCGCTACCTGTCGATCGGTTCGCTGCACCCGGCCTTCGCGGCCGTGCTCGGCGGCCTGATGCTGGGCACCGGCTGCCTGTTCCTCGCCCGCCATCGCGCCAGCCTGGGCGGCGCGACGGTGCTCACGCTCTACCTGCAGGAAAAGCGCGGCTGGCCCGCCGGCAAGGTGCAGATCGGCATCGACTGCACCGTAGTGCTGCTGGCGCTGTTCGTGATCCCGCCGCAGCGGGTGGGTTGGTCGGTGCTGGCCGCGGTGGTGATGGGACTCTTCCTCTGGATCAACCACAAGCCCGGGCGCTATGCCGCGACCTGAGGTGCCTCGCTAGCGGCCGGGCGGCGAGGGCCAGGGGCGCTGCGGTTCGCGGATCTGCTCGAAGGCGCGCGACACGCGCAGTACGCCGAGATCATCGAAGCGCTGGCCGGCGATCTGCAGCCCGATCGGCAGGCCCGCAGCCGAGTACCCGCAGTTCACCGAGGCCGCAGGCTGCTCCGACATGTTGAACGGCACGGTGAACCCGATGTGCTCCAGCGGCCGCAGCGGGTCGTTGGTGGGCGAGGGCGCCTCGGCCGCCGCCGGCATGTTGGGCGACACGGGCGAGATCACGTAGTCGAAGCGCGCGCAGGCGCTCACGGCGGCCACCCGCGTCGCATGGAACTGGCTGAAGCCGCGGAACACATGCTCGCCGCTGAACTCCGCCGCGCTCTCGGCCCATTCGCGGATGTAGGGCAGCACCTTCGAGCGCTGGTCGGCGCGCAGGCTCTTCATGTCCACCAGCGAGCGCATGCGCCAGAAGTGGTCCATGCCGTCGAGCATGGCCTGCGACATGAAGGGTCGCATCGGCTCGATGACGGCGCCGGCCTTCTCCAGCAGGCGCGCCGCCTGCTCGACCGCCGCCTGAATCTCGGGCTCCACCGCCAGGCCGCAGCCCGCATCGAGCAGCAGCCCGAAGCGCAGGCCGCGCAGATGGTCGGGCGCAACGTCGAAGCTCGCCCAGGCCATGTCCTGCGGCGGCAAGCTCATGCTGTCGCGTGCGTCGGGTTTGGACAGCACCTGCATCAGCAGCGCGGCGTCGCCCACGGCGCGGGTCATCGGCCCTGCGGCGCGGCCCATGTAGGGCGGGTCGATGGGAACGCGCCCCAGGCTGGGCTTGAGCGTGAAGATGCCGCACCAGCTCGCGGGCAGGCGCAGCGAGCCGCCGATGTCTGTGCCCAGGTGCAGGGGGCCGTAGCCCGCCGCTGTGGCAGCTGCGGCACCCGCGCTGGAGCCGCCCGGTGTCAGGCTCAGGTCCCACGGATTGCGCGCCAGCGTGTGGAAGCTCGACAGCCCCGAAGACAACATGCCGTAGTCCGGCATCGTGGTCTTGCTCACGATCACCGCGCCGGCTTCCTTCAGGCGCGCGGCAGGCGGTGCATCCGCAGCCGCGGGCTTCAGGTCGACGGCGGCGGTGCCTGCGGGCATCGGGTCGCCGCGCGTCGCGATGTTTTCCTTGATGGTGGCCGGCACGCCATCCAGCGGCCCGCGCGCGTCGCCGCGCAGCCAGCGCGCCTCCGAGGCCCGCGCCTGTTCGAGCGCAGCCTCGGGCCTGAAGAGCCAGGTGGCCTGCAGGTGGGGCTCCCAGCGCTCCACCTGCGCGATCACGGCCTGCGTGACCTCGACCGGCGAGAGCTTGCGGTCGCGGTAGGCGGCGGCAAGCTCCTGCGCGGAAAGACTGCTCAGCAAGGCGACATCGGACATTGCGTCACTCACTCAAGCTCCGCATTCATCATGATTCACAGCGCACGAGACGCCCACGGCCCCTTCGGGGAACACCGTGGAACCGGCTTTGCCGGGCCACTGGTGTTGCCCCCGGTAGGGGGTTGGCGAAGCGACACGAAGCGCGCGAAGCCTGGGGGCGAGCCTCATCACCCCCACGAGAGCGCGGAGAGATCGTTCACGAAGATGGGGTTCTCTTTCCAGATGCCCTTCACGCTCTTCTTCGCGACCGTCGGGAACTGCGGCTGGTACAGGAAGCCGTTGGCCGCGTCGGTGGCCAGCATCTTCTGCGCGTCGCCCAGCAGCTTGTTGCGCTCGGTGGCGTTGGCGGTGGTCTTGATCTTGTCGAACAGCGCGTCGAAGGCCTTCGACTGGTAGCCCCAGTAGTAGTCGGCCTTGGCGTAGTTGCCCAGGTCGAAGGGCTCCACATGCGACACGATCGACAGGTCGTAGTCCTTGTTGCCGTAGGTGCCGCTGAGCCACTGCGCCCACTCGACGTTCTGAACCTTCACCACGATGCCGATCTTGGCCAGCTGCGCCACGATCACCTCGCCGCCCTGGCGTGCGTAGGGCGGCGGGGGCAGCGTCATCTTCAGCTCGAGCGGCGTCTTCACGCCGGCCTCGGCCAGCAGCTTCTTGGCCTTCTCGACGTCGAAGGGGTTGATGCCGGTGGTGTCGACATAGCCCGCCGCGCCCGGCACGTAGTGGCTGCCGATAGGCACGCCGAAGCCGTCGGCAGCGCCCTCGATGACGGCCTTGCGGTCTATGGCCGCGAGGATGGCGCGGCGCACGCGCACGTCGTCCAGCGGCTTCTTCCTGTTGTTGATCGACAGGATGGTCTTGGCGCGAGAACCGGCCAGGATCACCTGGAACTGCGGATTCATCTTGAACTGCTGCACCACGCGCGTGCCGATGCGCGGGAACACGTCGATGTCGCCCGAGAGCATGGCCGCGGCCTGCGCGGCCGTGTCGGAGATGAAGCGGAAAGTGACCTTGTTGATCTTCGCGGTGGCGGGGCTGCGAAAGCCTTCCCACTTGCTCAGCGTGATCGACGACCCCTTGGCCCAGTTGTCGAGCTTGTAGGGGCCGGTGCCCACCGGCTTGGTGGCGTTGCCCTCGGCGCTCTTGGGCTCGACGATCACTGCCGTGGCCTGGCCCAGCACGAAGGGCAGGTCGGGGTCGATCTCCTTGTTGATGATGACCACCGTGTAGTCGTCGACCACCTGCGTGCTCAGGTTGGCGAAGGTGCGCTTGTCCTTGTTGGTGCTCTTCTCGCTGCCGGCGCGGTCGAACGAGAACTTGACGGCCGCCGCGTTGAAGGGCTCGCCGTTCTGGTACTTCACGCCGCGCTTCAGCTTGAAGGTGTAGGTCTTGAGGTCGGGGGAGATCTCCCAGCTCTCGGCCAGCAGCGGGGTGACGCTGCCGTCGGAGTTGATCTTGGTGAGCGTCTCCAGGATGTTGTACTGCACCACTTCGGCGATGGCGGCCGCCGCGCCCGTGGTCGGGTCGAGCCCCGGCGGCTCGAGCGCCATGCCGATCACGATGGCGTCCTTCCTGCCCTGCGCCATGCCGGCGAGCGGGCTGGCCAGCGCCACGGTGGCGCCGGCGGTGGTAAGGAGGGTGCGACGGTTCAACATACGTGTGATCTCCGGAAAAACATGCCAGGTTCGAAGGGCGGATGACTGCTGCGGCGCACGCCGTGCCCCGAAGGGAGGCGCGGCGCCGCGAAAGACACGGCAAGCAGCACGAAGGATGCCACCTGCGCGAGCGGTCATTTTGATGCAGAGGGCACGCCGGTGCGCGGCCCTCGGGCCGGTTTTTCCTCGGGACGTTCCCGTATGCGGGGGCCCCGGCCGGGCTCGGACCCGGTGACTCAGGCCCAGGACAGTGCCGCGATGTCGTTCACGAAGATCGGCGTGTCCTTCCACAGCCCGCGCAGGTTGCGCGCTGCCACGGTGATGAACTGCGGCTGGTACAGGAACACGTTGGCCGCGTCCTCCGCCAGCAGCCGCTGGGCGTCGCCCAGGTAGCGCTGGCGGTCGGCGGGGCGCGCCGCATTGCGGGCCTTCTCGAAGACCTCGTTGAACTTCGCCGACTGGTAGCCCCAGTAGTAGTCGGGCTTGGTGTAGTTGACGAGGTCGAAGGGCTCGACGTGCAGGATCAGCGAGAGGTCGTAGTTCTTGTTGCCGTAGGTGCCGCTGATCCACTGCGCCCATTCGACGTTCTGGATCTTCGCGACGATGCCCACCTTGGCGAGCTGCGCGGCGATGAGTTCGCCGCCCTGGCGCGCGTAGGGCGGTGGAGGCAGCACCAGTTCGAGTTCGAGCGGTGTCTTCACGCCGGCCTCGGCCAGCAGCTTCTTCGCCTTCTCCACGTCGTAGTCGTTGATGCCCGTGGTGTCGACGTAGCCCGGCGCGCCCGGCACGTAGTGGCTGCCGATGGGCACGCCCCGGCCGTCGGCCGCGGCTTCGATCACCGCCTTGCGGTCGATGGCCGCCGAGATGGCGCGGCGAACGCGCACGTCGTCCAGCGGCTTGCGCCTGTTGTTGATGGCGAGGATGGTCTTGCCGCGCGATGCGTTGAACACCACCTGGAAGCGCTTGTCGTTCTGGAACTGCGGCAGGCTGCGCGACACCGAGGCATGCGGGAACAGGTCGACGTCGCCCGAGAGCAGCGCCGTGGTCTGCGCGGCCGGTTCGGAGATGAAGCGGAAGCTGGCCTTGCGGATCTGCACCGTGTCGGCGCCGCGCCAGCCGTCCCACTTGGCGAGCACGATGCTCGAACCCTTGGCCCAGTTGTCGAGCCTGTAGGGGCCGGTGCCGACAGGCCTGGTGGCGTTGGTCTCCGCTGTCTTGGGCTCGACGATGATGGCCGAGGCCTGCCCGAGGAGGAACAGCAGGTCGGGCTCGATCTCCTTGGTGATCAGCACCACCGTGTGATCGTCGACTACCTGCGTCGCGATGTTGGTGAAGGTGCGCTTGTCCTTGTTGGTGCTGTTGGCGGCGGCCGCGCGGTCGAACGAGAACTTCACGCTCTGCGCGTTGAAGGGCTCGCCGTTCTGGAACCTCACGCCGCGCCGCAGCTTGAAGGTGAGCGTCTTCAGGTCGGGCGAGACTTCCCAGCTCTCGGCCAGGAGCGACGTGACGCTGCCGTCGGAGTTGATCTTGGTGAGGGTTTCAAAGACGGTGTAGAGCACCACTTCTGCAATCTCCGCGCCGGCCTTGGCCGTGGGGTCCAACCCCGTGGGCTCCAGCGTGAGGCCGATGACCAGCGCATCCTTCTTTTTCTGTGCCAGCGCGAGGGTCGGCAGTGTCAGCGGGGTCAGGGCTGCGGCGCCGGTGGCGAGCAGGGTGCGTCGTTTGAGCATGGAGCGGTGTCCTCGAAACAGGGGCAGGCATCATCCGCGACGGCGCGCGCGTGCGCAACCAGATGCTTATGACCCACTCATCCTAGGGAGGCGGGACGACGCTTCGATGTCAGCCGGGCAGCAGCGTGCCGCCGGCAGGCGTGCGCGGCACGGCGTCGAGCAGCGTGCGCGTGTATTCGTGCTGCGCGTGCTGGAAGAGTTCGGCAGGCGCTCCCTGCTCCACGATGCGGCCCTTGAAGACCACGCACACGTTGTCGCAGAGGTGGTTGACCACCGCGAGGTCATGGCTGATGAGCAGGTAGCTGATGCCGAACTGCTGCTGAAGGTCCTGCATGAGGTTGAGCACCTGCGCCTGCACCGACACGTCGAGCGCGCTCACGGGTTCGTCGGCCACGATGAGCTTGGGGCGCGTGATGAGGGCGCGTGCGATGGCGATGCGCTGGCGCTGCCCACCCGAGAACTCGTGCGGGTACTTGTCGAGGTCGGTGGCGCGCAGGCCCACGGCGGCGAGTGTTTCGGCGGCGCGTTCGCGCTGCTCGGCGCGAGTGGTGGCCGCGAGCGCTTCGAGCGGCTCGGCGACGATGCGCGCGACCGTCTGGCGCGGATCGAGCGAGCCGTACGGGTCCTGGAACACCATCTGGAAGTCGCGGCGCGCCACGCGCAGCTCTTCCTTGGAGAGCGCGTGCAGATTGCGGCCTTCGAGCGAGACGGTGCCCGAGGTCGGAGTGTCGAGTGCCATCACCAGACGCGCGATGGTCGACTTGCCCGAGCCCGATTCGCCGACGATGCCCACGCTTTGGCCGGCCTGCACTTCGAAGCTCACGCCGTTGAGCGCCTTCACGGTCGGCGGCGGGCCGAAGAGCTTCTCGCGCGGCAGCGCGTAGTGGCGGACGAGGTCGGTGACCCGCAGCAGCGGCGAAGAAGCGGCGGCGGTCGCGCTCATGGTGCGATGGCTCCTTCAGCGGCGATCTCTTCGAGGCGGATGCAGCGCACCGCATGGTCCTGCGGCAGCATCGTGGCCGGCGGCCGCGTGGTCATGCAGGCGTCGACGGTGTAGCTGCACCGTCCCGCGAAGGGGCAGCCCTTGGGCAGGTCGACCAGCTCGGGCACGCTGCCCTTGATGGTGGCCAGCCGCACGCCGCGCGGCGCGCCGATGACGGGGCGCGCGGCGAACAGGCCTTGCGTGTACGGGTGGGCGCGCCGGGCGAACACGGCTTCGGTCGGCCCGCTCTCGACCACGCTGCCGCCATACATCACGAGCATCTTCGAGACCGTCTGCGCGATCACGCCGAGGTCGTGCGAGATCAGGATCAGCGCCATGCCGCGCTCGGCCACGAGGCTCTTGATCAACTCGAGGATCTGCTTCTGGATGGTCACGTCGAGCGCGGTGGTGGGCTCGTCGGCGATCAACAGGTCGGGCCCGCACGCGAGCGCCATGGCGATACCGATGCGCTGCCGCTGGCCGCCGGAGAACTGGTGCGGATACGCGTCGAGGCGCGAAGCCGCATCCGGAATGCCCACGCGCTCCAGCAGCGCGAGCACCTCCTTGCGCGCGTCGGCCTTCGAGAGCCCGCGATGCAGCCGCAGCGGCTCGCCGACCTGGCGCGCGATGGTGTGTACCGGGTTCAGCGCCGTCATCGGCTCCTGGAAGATCATGCCGATGCGGTTGCCGCGGATCTCGCACATCCGCTTCTCGGGCAACCCGACGAGCTCGGTGCCGTCGAAGCGGATGCTGCCGCCGACCTTCGCGGTGGAGGGCAGCAGGCCCATGAGCGACATCACCGTGATCGACTTGCCGCAGCCCGATTCGCCGACGATGCCCAGGGTTTCGCCGCGTTCCAGCGAGAAACCGATGCCGCGCACCGCCTCCGCGGGGCCGCGTTGCGTCTGCAGGCCGATGTGGAGGTCCTTGACTTCGAGCAGGGGCATCTTGCTTACCTTGCTCTCGCCAGGCGCGGATCGAGCAGGTCGCGCAGACCGTCGCCGAGCAGGTTCAGGCCCAGCACCGCGAAGGCGATGGCCATGCCGGGGAACACCGCGAGCAGAGGCGCCTGGAACATCATCGTCTGCGCTTCGCTGAGCATGCGGCCCCAAGAAGGCTGCGGCGGCTGCGTGCCGAGTCCGAGATAGGAGAGGGCGGCCTCGGCCAGGATCGCAATGGCGAAGCGGATGGTGATCTGCACGATCAGCACCGCCGAGATGTTCGGCAGCACGTGCTGCATGGTGATCGCGAAGCTGCCCTTGCCGCAGGCGCGTGCGGCGGCCACGTATTCGCGCGACCAGATGGCGTTGGCCGATGCGCGCGTGATGCGCGCGAAGGTCGGGATGTTGTAGATGCCGATCGCGATGATCGCGTTGACGATGCCCGCGCCGAACACGGCCGTCATCATGATGGCCGAGAGGATCGCGGGGAAAGCCAGCGAGAAGTCGGTGAGCCGCATGATGGCTTCTTCCACCCAGCCGCGCTTCGCTGCCGCGAGCAGGCCCAGCGCGGTGCCGACCACGAGGCCGATGCCGACCGCGATCACGCCCACGAGGATGGACGCGCGCGCGCCCACGAGCAGCAACGAGGCCACGTCGCGTCCGTAGGTGTCGGTGCCCAGCCAGTGCGAACCCGTCGGCGGCTTCAGCTTGCTGGCCATGTCCATCTCGTAGGGCGACCATGGCGTCCACACCAGCGAGACGGCCGCGGCCAGCAGCAGGAGCAGCGTGAGCGCGCCGCCGATGACGAAGCTGCGGTGATGCAATGCGCGGCGCCAGAAGCCCGGCACCTTGAGCGCGGCGGCGTTGGGAACTGCTGCTGTGCTCATATGTCGCTGGCCTTGATGCGCGGGTCGATGACGGCATAGAGCACGTCGACCACGAAGTTCACGATGACCACCATGGCCGCCAGCAGCATCACGCAGTTGCGCACCACGATCAGGTCGCGGTTGCTGATGGCCTGGAAGATCAGCCGGCCCAGCCCGGGAAGATAGAACACGTTCTCCACCACGATGGTGCCGGCCAAGAGCTCCGAGAACTGCATGCCCATGACCGTGATGACGGGGATCATCGCGTTGCGCAGCACATGAGTCCAAAGCACCATGCGCTGCGACACGCCCTTGGCGCGCGCGGTGCGAACGAAGTCCTCGCGCATCACTTCGAGCACGGCCGAGCGCGTGATGCGCGCCAGGATCGCCGCTTGCACCACGGCCAGGGAAAGGGCTGGCAGCAGCAGCGACTTGATCCCCGCGAAGATGCCTTCGCCCCATCCCTCGAAGCCGCCGGCGGAGAACCACTGCAGCTGCACCGAGAACACCAGGATCAGCAGGATGGCGAACCAGAAGTTCGGAATGGCGATGCCGACCTGGGCCATGCCCATGAGGCCGACGTCGCCGAGCTTGTTGTGGCGGGCCGCGGCGGTCACGCCCACGAGCAGGGCGATCACGACGGTGAGCGCCATGGCGAGCACGGCCAGGGGCACCGTCAACGCGAGGCGTTCGAGGATGAGGTCGAGCACGGGCGAACTGTAGGCGTAGCTGTCGCCGAGGTTGCCGGTGAGCAGGCCGCCGATCCAGTGCCAGTAGCGCGTCCACGCGGGCTGATCGAGGCCGAGCTTGGTGGCCAGGGCGGCCACGGCCTCGGGGGAGGCGTCGGGGCCCATGAGCATCTGCGCGGCGTTGCCGGGCAGGATCTCGAGCACGAGGAAGACGATGACCGAGGCGCCGATCAGGGTGCCGATCAGCGTGGCGAGGCGCTTGACTAGGAACAGACTCATGGGGCGGGGCGCAGCATAACTGACTCCCGCAACAAATGTGCCGCGAATGTGGCCTTTGTCATTCACCGGCTGCCGGCCCGGCCCGAGCCGCGATAATCGGGGCCATGGCCCTCATGATCACCGACGAATGCATCAATTGCGATGTCTGCGAGCCCGAGTGCCCGAACGACGCGATCTACATGGGCGAGGCGTTCTACGAGATCGATCCGCACAAGTGCACCGAGTGCGTGGGCCATTTCGATGAGCCGCAGTGCGTGCAGATCTGCCCCGTGGCCTGTATTCCCGTGAACCCCGAGCATGTGGAAAGCCGCGAGACGCTGATGCAGAAATACCAGCGTCTCACGGCGATCAAGGTGACTGCAGCGGCAGCTTCGTCCGGCGCTTAATCGGCCGATTTCCGTTTCTTTTTCTTGCGCTCCGGTGCGTCAGCGCCTGGGCTGCTGCTGAAGCTCAGGCTCGATTTGCGGGGCGCATTGGCTTCCTTGCGAGCGCGGTCGCGCTCCCTCTGCTCGGCCATGGCGAGCCGCCTTTCCGCCAGGGCCGCGCTTCTTGCCTCCCGCGCGGCGCGCTGGTCGCGGTCATGAGCGGCCTTTTCCAGCGACAGGCGGTTGCGCTCCATGCGGTCGGCCTGGGTCTGGGCGCTGCGGGTGCCGGCATCGGCGGCGCGGCGGTCTTCGTCGCTGCGGCGGTCGTCCACCTTCACCGTCCTGCCGCCTTCACAGGGCTGGTCGGAATATGTGTTGCCGCAGCGCCAGGTGTTCGCCCCTTGGGCGGCAGCGCCTGCGGAGCAGATGCCGATTGCTATTGAAAAGATAGCGATTGCGGTTTTCGAAACCGTCTTTCCGTTCTTCTCTTTTTTTTCGCTCATTTTTTATTTCTCTCCCTCCTGCACTTCAATGGCCGGCTAGGTGGCGGCAGGCGTGCCCCCTTCGCCGGGCTCCCTCCGCGGCGGCTTGGGCCGGGGCGGTTTGCTCGTGTGAATGACCAGGGTCGCCTTTTCCATCTCGCCTGCCACCAGCGCGGGAATCGCGTGCAGCGTGCGGGTGATGGCGTCCTCGATCGCTTCGCGCTGTTCCTTGAGTGGCTTCTTGAGCACCCAGTTGACGACCTCCGACTTCACGCCGGGGTGGCCTATGCCCAGGCGCAGCCGCCAGTAGTCGCCGGTGCCCAGTTGCGCGTGGATGTCGCGCAGTCCGTTGTGGCCGGCATGGCTGCCGCCGAACTTGAGCTTGACCTGGCCAGGGACCACGTCAAGCTCGTCGTGCACCACGAGGATTTCTTCCGGCGCGATCTTGAAGAAGCGCGCCAAGGCGGCCACCGATTTGCCCGACAGGTTCATGAAGGTCTGCGGCTCCAGCAGCCAGATGCTCTGGCCGCCGATGCTCGTGCGCGCGGCGAGGCCGTGGTAGCTGCGCTCGGGCACGAGGTTGAGCTTCCATTCACGCGCGAGGGCGTCGATCCACCAGAAGCCGGCGTTGTGCCGCGTGGCTTCGTACTCGGGGCCCGGGTTTCCGAGGCCGACAAACAGCTTGATCATGGTCGTGGATTATCCGGTCGCCGTAAAAGCAAAAAGGCCCGCACGAGGCGGGCCTTCATCGGGAAGCAACGAGTGCGAAGAAGCGGATTACTTCTTGGCAGGTGCCTTGGCAGCGGGCGTCTTGGCCGCGGCCTTACCACCCTTGCCTGCCGGAGCGGCTGCTGCGTCGGCAGCTGCTGCGCCTTCGGCGGGAGCTTCTTCTTCGGCAGCCGGGGTCACGGCCGAAGCCAGCACCGGGTTGGCCTTGCCGTGGCTGACCCACTTCACGCCGCGGGGCAGCTTGATGTCCTTCAGCGTGACGGTGCCGTTCTTCTTCAGGCCCGACAGGTCGACTTCGATGAACTCGGGCAGGTCGGTCGGCAGGCAGTTCACTTCCAGTTCGGTCGTGACGTGGTTGACCAGGTTGTGGTCGAGCTTGACGGCGTCGGACTCTTCCTCGCCCTTGAAGTGCACGGGCACCTTCAGGGTCATGCGGGTCTTGGCGTCCACGCGCTGGAAGTCGATGTGCTGCACCAGCTGGCGGAAGGGGTGGTATTGCACGTCACGCAGCAGAACCTTGCTGACGTTGCCGCCCAGTTCCATCTCGAGAACGCTGGAGTGGAAGGCTTCCTTCTTCAGGGCGTGCCACAGTGCGTTGTGATCGAGCTCGATCAGTTGGGGCTCGGCGCCACCGCCGTAGACGATGCCGGGGGTCTTGCCCGTGATGCGGAGACGGCGGCTCGCACCCGTGCCCTGCTTTGCGCGCTCAAAAGCGACGAATTTCATAACTAGCTCCTGTAAGAGTCCACCGCGACCAGTGCGACTCCGGTTCAAAAAGGCTTCAGGGGTGAAGCCCGCTCTTTGCCCAGGTCAGAACAGGTTGTCCTGATCCGAGAACAAACTCATCACCGACTCGCCCTTGGCAATGCGCTGGATCGTTTCGGCGATCAGCGGTGCCACGGAGAGCTGGCGGATCTTTCCGCAGGCATTGGCGCCGTCGGAGAGGGGGATGGTGTTGGTCACGACCACTTCGTCGAGGGCCGAGCCCTTGGTGATGCGCTCGATGGCCGGGCCCGAGAAGATCGGGTGCGTGCAGTAGGCGTACACGCTCTTGGCGCCGCGCTCCTTGAGCACCTCCGCCGCTTTGACCAGCGTGCCGGCGGTGTCGATCATGTCGTCCATGATCACGCAGTTGCGGCCGTCGATCTCGCCGATCACGTTCATGACTTCGCTGACGTTGGCCTTCGGGCGGCGCTTGTCGATGATGGCGAGGTCGCAGTTCAACTGCTTGGCCAGCGCGCGGGCGCGAACCACGCCGCCGACGTCCGGCGAGACCACGATCAGGTCTTCGTAGTTCTTGGCGCGCAGGTCGCCCAGCAGCACCGGCGAGGCGTAGATGTTGTCGACGGGGATGTCGAAGAAGCCCTGGATCTGGTCTGCGTGCAGGTCCATGGTGAGCACGCGCTCGACGCCGACGGTTTCCAGCAGGTTGGCGACGACCTTCGCCGAGATCGGCACGCGGCTCGAGCGCGGGCGGCGGTCCTGGCGGGCATAGCCGAAGTAGGGGATCACGGCGCTGATACGTTCGGCCGAAGCGCGCTTGAGCGCGTCGACCATGATCAGCAGTTCCATCAGGTTTTCGTTCGTCGGAGCGCAGGTCGACTGCACCACGAACACGTCGCGTGCGCGGACGTTCTGGTTGATCTCGACAGTGACTTCGCCGTCGGAGAAGCGGCCCACGCGGGCAGCGCCCAGCGAGGTGCCGAGGTTGTGCGCGATTTCTGCGGCAAGGCCCGGATTGGCATTGCCGGTGAAAACCATGAAATCAGGGTGATTAGCCTGCATGAGCGCGTCCCGGCAGTGCAAGTGGGCTTAGGAAGCCGCCAAAAGGTTCGTATGCATGGCGGCCGGTGAGCCGCCGATTATTGCAGCGGGTGGGCTGCAAATGAAGACTGCGGCCCTCGGGCCGCAGTCGTGAAGATTTGGCAGGGGAGAAAGGATTCGAACCTTTGCATGCTGGAATCAAAATCCAGTGCCTTAACCAGCTTGGCGACTCCCCTACACGGGTCCACGGCTTTCGCCATCAACCGATATATGTCGCATCGAACCGAACGAACGATCCGATTATCTTCAGGTTGCCCATCCCCAGAGCGGATGAACTTCCAGATTGCTGCATTGACGAACCTGCCAGCCTTCGGGGGCCTCGAGCAGTTCCGCTTCCTGCGGCGATTGCGGCAGCTTCGCGAACACCGAGCTTCCGGAGCCGGTCATCCGGGCCTTCAATCCTTGGGTACCGAGCCATTCGATGGCGTCGGTGACCGCGGGACAAAGTCGCTGGGCAACCGGCTGCAGGTCGTTGTGGCCGAACTCGAAAACCCGGTTTCCCAAGTTTGTCGCTTCCGACGATTCGCTGTCTGCAGCAAAGCCTGAGATTATAGCAACAGGCGTGGCACGTTGAAGGTTCGAATCCGAAAAAATTAATCGGGTATCGAGTCCTTCGGGTGGTTTGACCACCACGAAGCGCGCGGAAGGGAGTGTAACCGGTGTGATTTCCTCCCCGATGCCTTCCACCCACGCGTTGAGCCCGCCGAGGAAGAAAGGCACGTCGGCGCCCAGCTTCAGGCCAATGTGGGCCAGCCGCGACAACGGCAGGTTCAGGCCCCACAGGCGGTTCAGCGCGAGCAGGCAGGTGGCGGCATCCGACGAGCCACCACCCATCCCCGCCTGCGCCGGCACATGCTTGGCGACGCCGATGTGCGCACCCTGGCCTGGCGCGGCGAAGGGCTGCAGCGCACGCGCGGCACGCAGGATCAGGTCGTCCGCCGGCAGTTCCGTCGTCAGATCCTCCCGGCTGAGCTGGCCATCGCGCCGCAGTTCGACGTGCAGCGTGTCACACCAGTCGATCAGCATGAACACCGACTGCAGCAGGTGATACCCGTCGTCGCGCCTGCCGGTGATGTGGAGAAAGAGATTGAGCTTGGCCGGCGCGGGGAGGTCGTAGATCGCCTTCATGGCTGCTCGAACACGATGCGCAGATCGGCCCTCGGACTCGGCGACTCGCGCACCGCCTGCAGCCGTCCGCTGCCGAGCTGCGCGAGATCGGGCTTCCAGCCGAGCACGGGTTCGTTGCGGCCCGCCAGCCAGCCGAAAAGAGCTCCGACCGGAATGGCCGCGCCGGTAGCCGCCTCGATGAGCTCATCGACCGAGTCGAACCGGCGTGTCCGGTTGCCGTCCTTCAGCAGCGCTTCGCCCGGCGCCCAATGCAACTGGGCCAGGGTGCTGCCGATGGGTGTCGTGAGCGTCAGGTCGCCCGCCTCGGCCGAGCCGCGAAGTTCGAACAGTGCCGCGAAGGTCTGCACCGGCTCGCTCTCGATGCGCAGCGACATGCGTCCGCTCCAGCTGTCCGTCGGCTTCGGTGCCGACGAACCGCCGGACAGCTGCGCGCAACCGGTCGCCAGCAAGGCTGCTGCACCGCCGGCCGCGAGAAAAGCGCGACGGCCGCCCTGCACCGGCGCGAATGCCTCTGCCTGCGCCATGTCAGGGCTTCACTCGCAGGCGCTTGAGCGTTTCCTGCAGCGTTTCGTTCTCGGCGTCGCTCAGCAGGGCTTCCTTCCAGATCGTGACCGCGCGGTCCTTCTGGCCGGAGGTCCACAGGACTTCGCCGAAGTGCGCGCCGATCTCGGGGTCGGGCCGCGTCTTGTAGGCCGCCTCGAGGATGCGGATGGCCTCCGCCGTGTTGCCGAGCCGGAATTCGACCCAGCCCAGGCTGTCGGCGATGAACGGGTCTTCCGGCGCCAGCTGCACCGCCTTCTGGATCAGCGTGCGTGCCTCCTCGAGCCTGATCTTGCGATCGGCCAGCGAGTAGCCCAGCGCGTTGTATGCGTTCTGGTTCTCGGGCTTGAGCTCGATGAGGCGGCGCAGCAGGCGCTCCATGTCGTCGAGACGGTTGAGCTTCTCGGCGACCATGGCCTGGTCGTAGACGAGGTCGCCGTCGTCCGGCGATGCCGCCGAAGCCTGGGCGAGCATGTCGTAGGCCGCCTGGTACTGCTTCGCGTCGCGCAGCAGCTGCACTTCGGCGAGGAACTTCTGCTTCTTGTCGTCGGCTGTGCGCTCGGGCAGGCCCCGGATGATCTCGCGTGCCTGCGGCAGCTTGCCCTGGCGCGCCAGCAGCGTCGCGCGGCGGGTCTGCGCGGCCACCAGCTCGTCGGCGCCGTCGATGCGCGAGAGCCAGCGTTCGGCGGCCGCATAGTCCTTGCGCCGCTCGGCCAGCTGCGACAGCGCGAAGTAGGCCTGCGAGATGCCGCGCTTGCGGTCGGTGGCGTCGTCGGCATCCTTGTTGCCGGCGCCGCTCTTCGGATTGCCCGACAGCTCGATGAAGCGCTTGATCGAGGCTTCGGCCGCGGCGTCCTGCCGCGCCTGCATCTGCAGGCTGCCCAGCAGCAGCCAGGGCTCGGCGAGTTCGGGGCGCGAGGTGGTCAGCGTCTGCAGCTGCGCGGAGGCGTCGCTGTAGCGGCGGTTCTCGACCAGCACGCGGGCGTAGGCCACGCGCAGCTCGGCCGAGGCCTTCGGGTTGCTGTTCAGGAAGCGCGTGACGATCGGCTCGGCCAGCGGCTGGCCCGGGTCGATCATCTCGAGCGCCAGCGCGGCGGGGGCTTCGGAGGCCGGGTCGATCTCCTGGCCCTTGCGCGCGGCTTCCAGCGCGCCCGAGGCATCGCCCGCGTTCAGGCGCAGCCGGCCGACCGTGGCCCAGGCAAGCCCGCCGGTGGTGGGGCTCTTCAGCTCGTCGACCAGCGCCTGCTCGACCACCGAGGCGGCCAGCTTCTTGTCCGATGCGCGCGAGTAGTTGCGCGCGATCACGGCCATCAGCAGCGGGCGCTCGATCTGCGAGGTGGCCGCCACCTCGGCGCGCAGCGGCTCGACGGTTTCGCTGATGCGGTTCAGCGCGATCAGGATCTGCAACTCGATGCGGCGCGCGTCGCGCGAATTCGGCAGGGTTTCCTGCCAGGCACGTGCCGCGGCGAGCGCCGCGTCGCCGGAGCGCGACTGCAGCGCGATCTCGACCGCGCGCTGGAACAGCTTGCCGTCGCGCAGCCGGCGGGCCGCATCGAGCACGAGCGCATAGCCGGAGCCGGGGTCGCCGGAACGGGCGGTCATTTCGCCCATCAGGATCTCGTAGAACAGGTCGGCCGTCAGCGCGGACTGCAGCGGCGCGGGTTCGGCTGCTTCCTTGGCTGCGGCCGGTCGCGGCCTGACTATGGGCCTCGTCTGCGCCGGCCGTTCGATGACAGGTGTGGGGCTGAAAGGGGCTGCGGGATCGGAAGATTGCGCATTGACGGCGCAAGCCATCAAGGCGAGAGACGCGGCCGCCGCAAGGCGGTGTCGGCGGGGCGAAAGGTTCATGCAACCATAATAATCCAGCCTTTTGTACGAGCATCGCCGTGGGGCTTCGCCGCCGCGGGCGTTTGCCGAAGATTTACCTTTCATGCCCGAGCTACCCGAAGTCGAAGTCACCCGCCGTGGGTTCGCTGACCGCATCGCAGGCGGGCGCATCGAGGCGGTGCGCATCGGCAAGCCGCTGCGATGGGCGCTGATGGTGCTGCCCGAGGCGCTGGTCGGCCGGCAGGTGCGCGAGGTGCGCCGGCGCGGCAAGTACCTGCTGATCGATCTTGATCGCGGCATCCTGCTGCTGCACCTGGGCATGTCGGGCAGCCTGCGCTTCGATGCCGCGCTGCCGCCGCCCGGACCGCACGATCACTTCGATCTTGTTACCAACCTCGGCACGCTCAGGCTCAACGATCCGCGCCGCTTCGGCGCAGTTGTTTACGTGGAAGACGAGTCCGCCCCGTGGGCGATCAAACTGCTGGGCGGCCTTGGCATGGAGCCGCTGGACGAAGGATTCGACCTCGACGCCTTCCACGCCGGCCTCAAGAAGCGCAAGACGGCGGTCAAGCAGGTGCTGCTGGCGGGCGACGTGGTGGTGGGCGTGGGCAACATCTACGCGTCGGAGGCGCTGTTCCAGGCGGGCATCCGGCCGACGCTGTCGGCGGCGCGCATCAGCCGGCCACGGGCGGCCAGGCTGCATGCGGCGGTGCGCGAGATCCTGGCGCGGGCGGTGGAGAAGGGCGGCAGCACGCTGCGTGATTTCTCCAACATCGACGGGCAGAACGGCTATTTCCAGCTCGAAGCGACCGTCTACGGCCGGGCGGGCGAGCCCTGTCGGGTTTGCGCAACGCCGATCCGGCTGTTGCGCCAGGGGCAGCGCTCCACCTATTACTGCCCCAATTGCCAGAAGTAGGCGCGGGCTCGCGCGATGGAAACAGAAAAATAGAAACAATCTAGAAACGGTGGTGCCCCGCCCGCCGATGTATATTTGTAAATTGTTTCTTACACATTCCCCTTGAGCCGCTCCTTCAATCAACAACTCGATCAGCACGGTGCGTGGCGGAGCAACTTCGCCCACCGGCTGCAGTGGCTGTCCCGCTGGCTGACCGAGAACGAGCTGCTCGACCAGGCGGTGGCGGAGCGCCTGCGCGGGCTGGAAACGCAGATCCGCACCAGCAAGGTCATGGTCGCCTTCGTCGCCGAGTTCTCGCGCGGCAAGTCGGAGCTGATCAACGCCATCTTCTTCGCCGGCTACGGGCGGCGCATCATGCCCGCCAGCGCAGGCCGCACCACGATGTGCCCGACCGAGCTGGGCTACGACGCCGCGATCGCGCCCAAGCTGCGGCTGCTGCCCATCGAGACCCGGCTGGAGCCCCATTCGCTGGCCCACTGGCGCGACAAGCCCACGCGCTGGACCGAGATCGCCATCGACGTGGGCAACGCCGAGCACCTGGCGCAGGCCATGGGCAAGGTGGCCGAGGTGCGCTGGGTAAGCAAGGACGAAGCCCGCACGCTGGGCTTCTGGAACGACGAGACGCCCGACGACAACCCGGTGCAGGACGCCGAAGGCCGCGTCGAGATTCCGCGCTGGCGCCATGCGGTGCTGAACATGCCGCATCCGCTGCTGGAGCAGGGGCTGGTAATTCTGGACACGCCGGGCCTGAACGCGATCGGCGCCGAACCCGAACTGACAGTGAGCCTGATCCCGCAGGCGCACGCGGTGGTCTTCATCCTCGGCGCCGAAACCGGCGTGACCCGCTCCGATCTTTCCATCTGGCGCGAGCACCTGATCACCGAGGACGAAAGCAACGACACGCGCTTCGTGGTGCTCAACAAGATCGACACCATGTGGGACACGCTCAGCACGCCCGCGCAGATCGAGCAGCAGATCGAGCGCCAGCGCGAAGGCGCGGCCCGATTGCTCGAGGTGCCGCTGGCGCAGGTGCTGCCCGTGTCGGCGCAGAAGGGCCTGCAGGCCAAGATCCAGCACGACGGCCAGCTGCTGCAGGCCAGCCGCCTGCCGGCGCTCGAAACGCTGCTGGCCGAAGGCGTTCTGGGCAAGCGCGAAACCATGCTGCGGCTCGCGGTCGATGCGGGCATGACCGCGCTGCGCGCCGAGGCCGAGCGCATCCTGAAGGTGCGCCAGCGCGACCTGGCGGAGCAGGCGCTCGAACTGCAGGGCCTGCGCGGCAAGAACGTTTCGGTGATCCGCCACATGCGCGCGCGCATCGACCAGGAACATGCCGAGTTCGAGGGCAGCAACACGCGCATCCTGGCGCTGCGATCGGTGCAGGGCAAGCTGCTGCGCGAGGTGTATGCCGTGCTCGGGCGCACCGCGCTGAAGGCCGACATGGTGAAGCTGTCGGCCGCGCTCAAGCGCCCCGGCGTCAAGTTCAACGTGCGCAAGGTGTACGCCGAGACCTTCGACTCGCTGCGCAACAACCTGCGCGAGGTGCAGGCGACCACGGCCGAGATCCAGTCGATGCTGCACGCCACCTTCCGCCAGCTCAACGCCGAGCAGGGCTTCACCCTGCAGGCGCCGGCCGAGCCCGACCTCACCGGCTTCGAGCAGGAGCTCGCGCAGATCGAGCGCAGCCACATCCACTACCTGGGCGTGGGCAACCTGCTGAAGCTCGCGCAGGCCGATTTCTGCGACAAGCTGGTGCGCGCGCTCGCCAGCCGGCTGCGGCTGGTGAACGAGGCGGCCATGACCGAGGTCGAGCGCTGGAGCAAGGGCGCGAGCGCGCAGATCGATGCGCAGCTCAAGGAGCGCCGCCGCAACTTCAGCAAGCGCATCGAGGCGATCGAGCGCATCCAGAGCGCGGCGGGCAGCCTCGACGAGCGGCTGGTCGAGCTGGCCGCGCAGGAGAGCAACCTCACCGAACTCCATGTGCAGCTGCGCGAGTTCACTTCGCTGATCGCGCAGCACGGAAAGCCGCAGCCCGCGGCCACCATCGGCGAGCTGCGTGCGGCCTGAGAAAACCGCCTCCACGGCGGCGACCGCGACCCAGCCATTGCCTCCGGATTTCGCCGCGCGGATCGTGAGCTGGCAGCGCAGCCACGGGCGCAGCCAACTGCCGTGGCAGAACACGCGCGACCCGTATCGCGTGTGGCTGTCGGAAGTGATGCTGCAGCAGACGCAGGTGTCGACGGTGCTCGGTTATTTCGCGCGCTTTCTCGAACGCTTTCCCGACGTGAAGGCTCTCGCCGCGGGCACCGAGGACGAGGTGTTCGGCCTGTGGAGCGGGCTGGGCTACTACAGCCGCGCGCGCAACATGCACCGCTGCGCGCAGGAAGTCGTCGCGCGATTCGGCGGGGAGTTTCCGCGCACCGCTGCAGAACTCGTCACGCTGCCGGGCATCGGGCGCTCCACCTCGGCGGCCATCGCGGCCTTCTGCTTCGGCGAGCGAGTGGCGATCCTCGACGGCAACGTCAAGCGCGTGCTCACGCGCGTGCTCGGCTTCGCGGGCGACATGTCCTCGGCGGCGCAGGAGCGCGCGCTGTGGGATCTGGCGACGCAACTGCTCCCGCCTGCGAATGACAGGGAAGCCATCGCGTCTTACACGCAGGGCGTGATGGACATGGGCGCCACGGTCTGCCTGCCGCGCAAGCCGAGCTGCATGATCTGCCCTGTGCAGAAGAGTTGCGTGGCCTTGCGCGAAGGCGCGCCGGAGCGTTACCCGGTCAAGACGCGCAAGCTCAAGCGCAGCGCGCAGTCGCTGTGGGTGCTGCTGGCGCGCGATGAGCAAGGGCGCGTGTGGCTGGAGAAGCGGCCGGCGAAGGGCATCTGGGCCGGGCTCTACTGCCTGCCGGTGTTCGACAGCCGCGAAGAACTTCTTGCTGCCTTGCCGGCCGCAAGGCGCGGAGTGCATGACTTGCCGGCCTTCGTGCACGTGCTGACCCACAAGGACCTGCACCTGCACCCTGTGCGGATCGACGGCGGCCAGCCACAGGGCGAGGCCGCGCGCTGGTTCGAAGCGGATGAATGGAGCCGGCTGGGCCTGCCGGCTCCGATGCGCAAGCTGCTGGAAGGCGGCGAGGCTTAGCCAGCCAGCCAACCCGCCCCTGGCTGGTCAGCCCGCGTCGAGTTCGCGGTGCCTCTTCAACGCACCCCAGCGCGCGCCGAACGAACGCGCCAGTTGCTCGACCAGGAACACCGAGCGGTGCTGCCCGCCGGTGCACCCGATGGCCACCGTCACGTAGCTGCGATGGTCGCGCGCCAGCGCGTCGAGCCAGTGCGCCAGGAACTGCTCGATGTCGTCGTACATGCGCGCCACGTCGTCGTGCTCGCGCAGCCATTCGATCACCGGCTCGTCGCGGCCGGTGAGCGGGCGCAGCGCGGGCACGTAGTGCGGGTTGGGCAGCATGCGCACGTCGAATACGTAGTCGGCATCCAGCGGCACGCCGCGCTTGAAGGCGAAGGATTCGAACACCAGCGTGAGCGGCGTCTGCGGCGCGGAGATCAGCGACTTGATGTAGCTCTGCAGCTGCGCCGGCCGGATCAGGCTGGTGTCGATCACGTCGGCGCCGTCGCGCAGGTCGGCCAGCAGTTCGCGTTCGAGCTCGATGGCCTGGGTCAACACCCGGTGCTGCTCGGGCACGTCGGTGCGGCCTTCCTGGCGCGAGAGCGGATGGCGGCGGCGGGTTTCGGAATAGCGGCGCAGCAGCGCATCGGTGGTCGCGTCGAGGAAAAGCGAGCGCAGCGAGATGCCGCCGTCGCGGCGCAGCGCCTCGAGCTGCTGTGGAACGATGGGCAGCGAGACGCCGCTGCGCACGTCCATGGCAATCGCCACGCGCGTGGCCTGCTGCTCGTGCTGCAGCGCGATGAACGAGGTCAGCAGCTCGGGCGGCAGGTTGTCGACGCAGTAGTAGCTCGCGTCTTCCAGTGCATGCAGGGCGACCGACTTGCCGGAGCCCGACATGCCCGTGATGAGCACGAGGGCGAGGCTCATTGCACCGTCGCCGAGGTCTTGTGGCCGAGCATCTCGCGCGCGTGCGCGAGCGAGGTCTGCGAGACTTTTTCGCCGCCCAGCATGCGGGCGATTTCCCTGGCGCGGTTGTCGTCGTCGAGGCGAGATACGCCGCTCTCGGTGCGCGGTCCGTCGCCGCCGGTGGCCGCTGTCTGGCGCTTGGCCACCACCAGGTGATGGTCGGCGCAGGCTGCCACCTGCGGCAGGTGGGTCACGGCGAGCACCTGGCGGTCGCGGCCGAGTTGCTTCATCAGTCGGCCGACGGTCTCGGCGACCGCGCCGCCCACGCCGGAATCGACCTCGTCGAAGATCAGCGTCTGCGCCGCGCCGAGCTGGCTGGTGGTGACCGCAATGGCCAGCGCGATGCGCGAAAGCTCGCCGCCCGAAGCCACCTTGCCGATGGCGCGCGGCGTGCTGCCGGTGTGGCCCGCCACGAGGAAGGCCACCTCTTCGAGGCCGGCGCGGCCCGGCTGCGCGAGTGGCTGCAGCTCGACCTCGAAGCGCCCGCCCTGCATGCCCAGGCCCTGCATCGCGTCGGTGACGGCCTGCGAGAGGCGGGGTGCCGCCTGCTTGCGGATCTTGCCCAGCGCCTTGGCTTCCTTCATGTAGGCCTGCTGCGCGGCCTCTTCGGTACGCTCCAGGCCTTCGAGATCGCTTTGCGCGTCGAGCGCCTGCAACTCGGCCTGCCAGCCGGCCAGCAGCGCCGGCAGCTCGGCCGGCGGGCGCTTGTAGCGGCGCGCGAGCGACATCCACAGGCCCATGCGCTCGTCGAGCTCGGCGAGGCTCTGCGGATCGGCGTCGGCATCGCGCAGGTAGCCGTGCAGCGTGTGAGCGGCGTCGGAGGCCTGGGCCACGCACGAGGCGAGCACTTCGCCCAGCGCGCGGAACTCGGGCTCGATGTGCTCGCAGTTCTGCAGCAGCGTGGCCGCGCGCTGCAGCGCGGAGAGGGCGCCGTTGTCGTCGTCTTCCAGCGCCTGGCTGGCGCCCTGGGCCGCGTCGATCAGCGCCTGCGCGTTGGAGATGCGCGAGTGATTGGTGGAGAGCTCTTCCCACTCGTCGGCACCCGGTGCGAGCTTGGCGACTTCGGAAATCTGCCATTGCAGCCGCTCACGTTCGCGCTGCAGCGAGTCCTGCGCCGAGCGGGCGTGTTCGAGCGTGGAGAGCGCCTGCCGCCAGGCCTGCCATGCGGCGTCCAGCGCATCGGTGCGCGCGCCCGCGTAGGCGTCGAGCAGGCCGCGCACCGCCTCGGGCCGTGTCAGGCTCTGCCAGGCGTGCTGGCCGTGGATGTCGAGCAGGCGATCACCCAGTTCGCGCAGTTGCGTGGCGGTGGCGGGGCTGCCGTTGATCCAGCCTCGGCTGCGGCCCTGCAGGTCGACGGTGCGGCGCAGCAGCAGTGCGTCACCGCGCTCGAAGCCGCCTTCGTCGAGCCAGCTGTCCAGGGCCGGGTCGGCGTCGAATTCGGCGCTCACGTCCAGGCGCTCGGCGCCTTCGCGCACCGCGCCGGCATCGGCCCGGTTGCCCAGCGCCAGTTGCAGCGCGTCGATCAGGATGGATTTGCCCGCGCCTGTTTCACCGGTCAGCACGGTGAAGCCGCCGGACAGGTCGAGTTCGAGTGATCGCACGATCACGAAGTCGCGCAGTGCGATGCGTCGCAATGCCATCTCAGTTGTTCCTCCAGGTTCCGGGCAGGGGGCGTTGTGCGAATTTGTAGGGTTCGAGCTGTGAAACACCGCGGAACCGGCTTTGCCGGGCCGCCGGTGTTGCCCCCTGCAAGGGGGTTGGCGAAGCGACACGAAGTGCGCGCAGCCTGGGGGTGTGCTTCATTCAGGAGCCTCCCTCGTTCCAATGAAGTTTCTTGCGCAGCGTGTCGAAATAGCTCCAGCCGCGCGGATGCAGGAAGCGCACGCGGAAATCGGAGCGGCGCACCACCACGCGGTCGCCGATGGCGAGCGAGGCGAGCGACTGCATGTCGAAATTGGCGCTGGCGTCGCGCCCGCCGACCAGCTCGATGACGATCTCGTCGGCGTCGGGCAGCAGCACGGGCCGGTTGGAAAGCGTGTGCGGCGCGATCGGCACCAGCACCCAGCCCGGCACCGCGGGGTGCAGCAGCGGGCCGCCGGCCGATAGCGCGTAGGCGGTCGAGCCCGTCGGCGTGGCGATGATCAGGCCATCGGCGCGCTGGTTGGCCACGAAATGGCGGCCCACCGACACGCGCAGCTCGACCATTCCGGAGGTGGCGCCGCGGTTGACGACCACGTCGTTCATGGCGAAGGCATCGAACACCGAGGCGCCGTCGCGCACGACCTTGGCCTGCATCAGGCTGCGGTGGTCTTCCTCGTACTCGCCGGCCAGCATCGGAATCAGCGTGGCCTGGTAGTTGTCGAGCGGGATGTCGGTGATGAAGCCCAGCCGGCCGCGGTTGATGCCGATCAGCGGAATGCCGTAGCTCGCGAGCTGCCGGCCGATGCCCAGCATGGTGCCGTCGCCGCCGACCACCAGGCCGAGGTCGCAGCGCTGGCCGATTTCCTCGACGGTGAGGGCGGCGTAGCGCGGATGGGCGGGGGCGCCGGCATCGGCTTCCTCGCACGTCGGCCGCTCGACATAGACCGTGCAACCCTGCGATTCCAGAAAGGCTCCGATGCCTTCCATGACGCTGTCGCGCGCATCCGCCTGCGCCCGGGCGCCGGAAGCCTGGTATTTGCCGATCAGGGCGACGTGACGAAAGCGTGAGGTCATATCTCACAAATTACAACACTAAAATCTTGCAATGCTGGACGACCGTGCCAAGTTGCTGCTCAAGACGCTCGTCGAGCGCTACATAGCCGATGGGCAGCCCGTCGGGTCGCGTACGTTGTCGCGCTCCTCGGGGCTCGATCTGTCGCCGGCGACCATCCGCAACGTCATGTCCGACCTGGAGGCGCTGGGGCTGATCGCCAGCCCGCACACCTCGGCCGGGCGCATTCCCACGCACCGCGGCTATCGCCTCTTCGTCGACACCATGCTGACGGCACAGCGCGAGCAGATGACCGCGCCCAGCCTCGCGCCCGACCAGCCGCAGAAGGTGATCGCCAATGCGGCGCACCTGCTGTCGAACATGTCGCAGTTCGTGGGCGTGGTGATGGCGCCGCGGCGTGCGTCGGTGTTCAAGCAGATCGAGTTCCTGCGGCTGTCGGAGAAGCGACTGCTGGTGATCATCGTCTCGCCCGATGGCGACGTGCAGAACAGGGTGATCTTTCCGGAGGCCGATTACTCGCAGTCGCAGTTGGTCGAGGCCTCGAACTACATCAATGCGAACTATGCCGGGCTGACCATCGAACAGGTGCGCGACCGGCTGCAGTCCGAGATAGAAAAGCTGCGCGGCGAGATCGCCACTCTGATGCAGGCGGCAGTGCAGGTCAGCTCGGAAGTGCTGACCGAGGCGCAGGAGGACGACGTCGTCATCTCCGGCGAGCGCAACCTGCTGGCGGTGAGCGATTTCTCCAGCGACATGGGGCAACTGCGCCGCGCCTTCGAACTCTTCGAGCAGAAGGCCCAGCTGATGCGGTTGCTCGACGTATCCAGCAAGGCCGAGGGCGTGCGCATCTTCATCGGCGGCGAGAGCCAGGTGGTGCCGTTCGAGGAGCTCTCCATCGTCAGCGCCAACTACGAGGTCGACGGGGAAGTCGTGGGTACGCTCGGCGTGATCGGACCGACTCGCATGCCGTATGAGCGCATGATCCAGATTGTCGACATCACGTCGCGCCTGGTGACCAATGCGCTGAGCCATCGCAAGTAGGCCCGGTTGCGCGAATAGAATCGTGCCGCGTGGGCCGTTAGCTCAGTTGGTTAGAGCAGCGGACTCATAATCCGTTGGTCGCTGGTTCAAGCCCAGCACGGCCTACCACCCTCCCTTCGGCGATTCGATATTGCAACGTCTTGCCATGCTTTCGGGGAGCAGCCAAAAATCAGGCTATAATCGAAAGCTTCGCGGCTGTAGCTCAGCTGGATAGAGTACTTGGCTACGAACCAAGGGGTCGTGGGTTCGATTCCTGCCAGCCGCACCATCTTGAAAATGCCCGGAAGATTCGTCTTCCGGGCATTTTTCTTTTTTAGTCTTTCGCTCCAATTAACCCGAATAGTTCGGGAATGGCCATTAAAGCGGGCTATAATCGCAAGCTGTGCGGCTGTAGCTCAGCTGGATAGAGTACTTGGCTACGAACCAAGGGGTCGTGGGTTCGATTCCTGCCAGCCGCACCACTATAAAGAAAGCCCGCAACGCGAGTTGCGGGCTTTTTTCTTTTGGAGGTTTGGCGTGAACAAGGCATTCACCAAGGAAACGGATTCCGACGCAGACGACGACGGCGCCGACGGTGCCTCGCCTCCGCTTCCTGCGGGCGGCAAGAACTACATCACCCCCGAAGGCTACGCGCGCCTGCGCGACGAGCTGCTGCAGCTGATGGACGAGGAGCGCCCGAAGATCGTCGAGACCGTCCATTGGGCCGCCAAGAACGGCGACCGCTCGGAGAACGGCGACTACCTCTACGGCAAGAAGCGCCTGCGCGAGATCGACCGGCGCATCCGCTTCCTCACCAAGCGCCTCGAAATCGCGGAGGTCACCGATCCGTCGGTGCACCATGGCCGCGATCAGGTCTTCTTCGGCGCCACCGTCCTCTATGCCGACGAGACCGGCGATGAACGCAGCGTGACGATCCTCGGCATCGACGAAGCGGAAAGCGCGAAGTCGCAGGTCAGCTGGATCTCGCCGATCGCCCGGGCGCTGCTGAAGTCGCGCGAAGGCGATGTCGTGAAGCTGGTCACGCCCGGCGGGGCGCACGATGTAGAGATCCTGTCCGTGAGCTACCCGGCGCCGCGCCCGGCCGGAGCTTCGTAGCCCGGCCCGGCAGGGCCATCGGGTCAGGGCGCGGGAATCGTCCTGGAAGCGGTCAGCACCGATGCCGTGCGCCGCGCCGCCCGCAGCACCGCATCCAGATGCGCACGGTCGCGCACCGCGATCACGAAGCGCAGATCCGTCGAATCCTGTGGAGTCTCGTCGGCCATTTCCACGTGCGTGATGTCGGCTTCCGCATCGGCCAGCGTCGCCGCGACGCGCGCCAGCACGCCCTTGTCGTTGCGCACGGTGATGACAACCCCGGTCTCGAACGCACGCGTGGGCTCGTCCGCCCACTCGACGGCGAAGAAGCGTTCGCTGTCCTTGTGGCGCAGCCGCTGGCCGACGCCGCATTCTTCCGTGTGCACCACCAGGCCTTCGCCATGGCCGAGATACCCGACGATCGAGTCGCCGGGAATCGGCCTGCAGCACAGCGCAAAGCGCACCGACGAGTTCTCGCTGCCGTCCAGCGTGACCGCGCCCTGCGACACCGTTTCGTGCGAGATGAAGCGCTCGCGGCTCAGCAGCAGCGCGTCGGGCCGCTCGCCCAGTTCGGTCAGCATCGCTACCAGCCGCTTGGCGACGATGCTTGCAATGCGCTTGCCCAGGCCGATATCGGTCAGCAACTCGGAGCGCGTGCGGTTGCCGGTGAAGCGCAGCAGCTTCTCCCACAGCGCCTGGTGCTCTTCGTCTTCCTCGGGCAGCTTGCTCAGCCCCTCGGCGCGCAGCGCTTGAGCGAGCAGCTTTTCACCCAGCCCTTCGGACTCGGCATGCGCCAGCGTCTTCAGGTAGTGGCGGATCTTCGAGCGCGCGCGGCCGGTGCGCACGAAGCCCAGCCAGGCCGGATTGGGCGTGGAAACCGGCGCGGTGATCACTTCGACCACGTCGCCGTTCTTGAGCTCGGTGCGCAGGGGCACCTGGTCGCCGTTGATGCGCGCGGCCGAGGTGTGGTCGCCGATGTTGCTGTGGATGGCGTAGGCGAAATCAACCACCGTCGCCCCGCGCGGCAGCGCCATGATCTGGCTCTTGGGCGTGAAGACGTAGACCGCGTCGGGAAACAGGTCGACCTTGACATGGTCCCAGAACTCGGCCGCATCGCGCGTCTCGTCCTGGATGTCGAGCAGCGACTGCAGCCACTTGGTGCCCAGCCGGTCGTTGCTGGCCGCATTCGGCTCGGCCGCCTTGTAGAGCCAGTGGGCGGCCACGCCCGATTCGGCCACCACGTGCATGGCCTCGGTGCGCAGCTGGAACTCGACGCTCACGCCGGCCGGACCCACGAGCGTGGTGTGCAGCGACTGGTAGCCGTTGAGCTTGGCGATCGCGATGTGGTCCTTGAACTTGCCCGGCAGGGGCTTGTACATCTGGTGCAGGATGCCGAGCCCGGTGTAGCAGGCGATCACGTTCGGCACGATCAGGCGGAAGCCGTAGATGTCGGTCACCTGGGCGAAGCTCAGGTGCTTTTCTTCCATCTTGCGGTAGATGGAATAGAGCGTCTTCTCGCGGCCGGCGATCCGCAGCATCATCCCGGCGGCGGAAAAGGCGGCCTCGACCTCCTTCTGCACTTTCTGGATCAGGTCTCGCCGGCGCCCGCGGGCCTTGGCGACGGCCTTGGACAGCGTTGCATAACGCCACGGTTTCAGATGCCGGAACGACAGCTCCTGCAGCTCGCGGTAGGTCTGGTTCAGCCCCAGTCGGTGCGCGATGGGCGCGTAGATGTCGAGCGTTTCGCGCGAGATCCGGCCCCATTTCTCACGCGGTGCATCGGCCAGCGTGCGCATGTTGTGCGTGCGGTCCGCCAGCTTGACCAGGATGACGCGCACATCGCGCGCCATGGCCAGAAGCATCTTGCGGAAGGACTCGGCCTGGTTTTCCTCGCGGGTGTTGAACTGCAGCTTGTCGAGCTTGGTGAGCCCGTCGACCAGTTCGGCGACCGGGGCGCCGAAGCGCTCGATGAGCTCAGGCTTGGTGACGCCGCAGTCTTCGATGGCGTCGTGCAGCAGGGCGGCCATCAGTGCCTGGGCGTCGAGCTTCCATTCGGCGCACTGCGCCGCCACGGCGATGGGGTGGGTGATGTACGGCTCGCCGCTGTTGCGCAGCTGCCCCAGGTGCGCCTCGTCCGCGAAGCGGTAGGCGCGGCGGACCAGTTCGGTGTCTTCGGGGCTCAGGTAGTCCAGGCGAGCGGTGAGTGCGGCGAAGCTCGCTGCGGCCGCGTTCAGCGCCGCCGGGCTCGGCTTCGGCGTGCCTTTGGGGGCATGGGACTGAGATTTGGCGACCGCGCTCATGCCTACCACTTTAGCGTGACCGATGTGTGCACGCGTCCGGACATAAAAAAAGCACCGCTTTGCGGTGCCTTTTCGTTGCAGGGCTGCGTCAGATCAGCCCGGCACCTTCTTGAGCATTTCGAGGCCGATCTTGCCTTCGGCGATCTCGCGCAGGGCGGTCACTGCCGGCTTGTTCTTGCTCTCGATCTTGGGTGCGTGGCCCTGGCTCAGCATGCGCGCACGGTAGGTGGCGGCCAGGACGAGCTGGAAGCGGTTCGGAATGTTGACGAGACAATCTTCGACGGTGATGCGGGCCATGATGAGGATCTTTCGGTCGGTCTGGTGAGCGGCGGGCTCGGAAATCAGGGGATGTTCAGTGCGGCGAAGGTGTCGGCACGCGCTCGGCGTTGTGCGGAATACCGAAGCCGCTGAGCGTGGACGATCGCCTTGAGATCGAAAAGTGCCCGCTCAAATAACTCGTTGATTATAACGAAGTCGAATTGCCCGGCCTGGGCCATCTCTTCGGCGGCGTTCTTCAGGCGCAATTCGATGACCGAGGCGCTGTCTTCCCCGCGCCGTTCGAGCCGGGAGCGCAGTTCTTCCCAGCTGGGCGGCAGGATGAAGATCATGACCGCATTGGCGAAGGTCTTGCGGATCTGCAACGCGCCCTGGAAGTCGATTTCCAGGATCACGTCGGCCCCCTGGGCGATGCGGTCCTCGACGGCCTTCTTCGACGTGCCGTAGCGGTGGCCGTGCACATGGGCCCATTCCACGAAGCCGTCGGCCGCGATCATGGCGTCGAACTCCGTCGGCGAGGCAAAAAAGTATTCGCGGCCGTGCTTTTCCTGTCCGCGCGGCGACCGGGTCGTGTGCGACACCGAAGGCTGCACCGCCGAATCGAGTTCCATCAGCGCCTTCACCAGGCTCGACTTGCCCGCGCCGCTGGGCGCCGCCACCACGAAGATATTGCCGGGGTAGTCCATTCTCTCGCTCGTCTTCGTCGTCATTCGATGTTCTGGACCTGCTCGCGCATCTGCTCGATCAGGACCTTCATGTCCACGCCGATGCGCGTGAGTTCCAGCGCCGCAGACTTCGAGCCCAGGGTGTTGGCCTCGCGGTGCAGCTCCTGGATCAGGAAGTCGAGGCGCTTGCCGATCTCGCCGCCCTTCTTGAGCAGGCGCTCGATCTCGTCGAGATGCGAGTTCAGCCGGGTGAGCTCTTCCGCCACGTCGATGCGGATGGCGAACGCGGTCGCTTCGGTCAGTGCACGGTCTTGAGCAGCCTCGGGCGGCGTGCCGCCCGTTCCGGCGCTCAGGCCCATGGCTTCCTGCCAGCGCTCCAGGAACCGGGTGCGTTGCTGTTCGACCAATTGCGGAACCAGCGGACCGGCCTGCTGCACCAGGGTGCGCAGTTGCGCGAGGTGGGCTTCGAGCATCTTGGCCAGCCGGGCGCCTTCGCGCTGGCGGGCCGAGATCAGGCCTTCGAGCGCCTTGCCTGTCACGTCGAGCAGGTCGGGGCCCCAATCGCCGCGCGTGGCGCTGTCGCCGCCGGCCAGGCGCAGCACGTCGGCCACGCTGAGTTCGCGTGCGCCCGGCAGCCATGCCTTGATGCTGTCCTGCACGCCATTGAGCCGCTGCAGCAGCTTGACGGAGGGTTCGACCACGCCCGAGGAAGAGGTGCTTTCGATGGCGGCGCGCACTTCGACCTTGCCGCGCTTGAGCTTGGCCGTGAGCAGTTCGCGCAGGGCGGTTTCGTGCTGGCGGAGTTCTTCCGGCAGCTTGAAGGTGAGATCGAGGAAGCGGCTGTTGACCGAGCGGATTTCAACCCCGAGCCGGCCCGCGGCGGAAGGCCGTGCTTCGGCTTCGGAGTGGCTGCCTGCGGGCCCGTTCTGGCCGCTGGCGTAGCCGGTCATGCTGTAAACTGGCATTGCGCCTCACTGTGGTTTTGCTTGCATGCTCCGAGGCGCCGGCACGGCGTTCGCTTGCCGCACCATCGCCTTCGGGCGAAACTCCCGGATTATGTCAAAGGTCAAGCCTACGCCCCTGCCGCCCGATACGGTCATTGGTGGTTACCGCGTTGTACGCCGGCTTTCCGCGGGCGGTTTCGGGGTCGTCTACCTCGCCATCGATTCCAGCGGCCAGCAGGTGGCCATCAAGGAATATCTGCCGTCGTCGCTGGCCACGCGGGGTCCGGGCGAGCTTGCGCCACAGGTGCCGCCGGAGAAACTGTCGCTGTACCGGCTGGGCCTGAAGAGCTTCTTCGAGGAAGGGCGCTCGCTGGCGCAGATCTCGCACGCGTCGGTGGTCAGCGTGCTCAATTTCTTCCGCGAGAACGAGACCGTCTACATGGTCATGAATTACCTGGAGGGCGCGACCCTGCAGGATTTCGTGGTCACGGCGCGTGACCTGAAGAAGCAGAAGGTGTTCCGCGAGTCGACCATCCGTTCGCTCTTCGACGAGATCCTGCGCGGCCTGCGCATCGTCCACCAGTACAAGATGCTGCACCTGGACATCAAGCCGGCCAACATCTTCGTCACCGACGACGACCGCGCCGTGCTCATCGACTTCGGCGCCGCGCGCGAAGTGCTCAGCAAGGAAGGCATCTTCATCCGCCCGATGTACACCCCAGGCTTCGCCGCCCCCGAGATGTACCGGCGCGATTCGTCCATGGGCCCCTGGACCGACATCTACGCCATCGGCGCCTGCATCTACGCCTGCATGCAGGGCTATCCGCCCAACGACGCGCCCCGTCGCATCGAAAAAGACCGCCTCAGCCTGTCGCTCTCGCGGCTGCGCGGCGTCTACTCCGACAACCTGATCGAAGTGGTCGAGTGGTGCATGTCGCTCGACCCGCTGTCGCGCCCGCAGTCGGTCTTCGCGCTGCAGAAGGAGCTCAGCCGCGAGGGCGAGCGCCGCTACACCAAGCTCACGGTGGGCGAGAAAGTGCGCCTGTCGATCGACAACATCCGCTCCTTCGACAAGAAGGCCCTGCCCAAGGCTGCCGCGCCGACCACGCGCCCTGCATGACATCATGAAATTCTCCGTCTTCCAGGTCAGCCGCAAGGGCGGGCGTCTCAAGAACGAAGACCGCATGGGCTATTGCTACACGCGGGAATCGGGGTTGTTCGTGCTGGCCGACGGCATGGGAGGCCACCCGGAAGGCGAAGTGGCGGCGCAGCTCGCGCTGCAGACCATTGCCGCGCTCTACCAGCGCGAGGCGCGCCCGATGGTGAAGGACGTGAAATCCTTCCTCGCCGAATCGGCCATGGCTGCGCATCAGCAGATCATGCGCTACGCGAGCCACAAGGCCATGCTCGACACGCCGCGCACCACCGTCGTGGCGGCCGTGCTCCAGAACAACGCCGCCACCTGGATGCACTGCGGCGATTCGCGCCTGTACGTCGTGCGCGACGGCCGCCTGCTGGTGCGCACGCGCGACCATTCGCACGCCGAACGCCCGAAGCCGCATGGCTCCGACATGCCCGTCAACCGCAACCTGCTGCTGACCTGCCTGGGCTCGCCGACCACGCCGCTCTTCGACGTTTCGGCGCCGCTGCAGCTGCAGCGCGGCGACCGCATCATGCTGTGCTCGGACGGCGTCTGGGGCGTGCTCGACGACGAACTCATCGTGCACACGCTTTCCTCCGGCAAGCCCGTGTCCGACGCTGCCCCCGACCTCGCCGAGATGGCCCTGCGCAAGGGCGGCTCCCACAGCGACAACGTCACGCTCATCGCGCTCGAATGGGAAATGCCCGACAGCGCGGACGACCGCAGCGGCGTTTCCACCGAGACCATCGAGGACGGCGTCTTCGCCTCGACCATCCAGGCCGGCATGCCCTCCGACAACGAGATCGACGACCTCGACGAGGACGCCATCGAGCGCTCCATCGCCGAGATCAACGAAGCCATCCGCAGATCGGCGGCGCGCAAGACCTGAGCGCGGCCTTCTTTCTTTTTTCTTTTCCGGTTCCCGAACAATGACTGCTTTCACACGAAGCGGCGGCCGCGCCGCCGACCAGCTGCGCCCGGTGCGCATCACCCGCGGTTTCACCATCCACGCCGAAGGCTCCGTGCTCATCGAGTTCGGCCAGACCCGCGTGCTGTGCACCGCCTCCGTCGAGGAAAAAGTGCCGCCGCACAAGAAGGGCAGCGGCGAAGGCTGGGTTACGGCCGAATACGGCATGCTGCCGCGCGCCACCCACACCCGCAGCAGCCGCGAGGCCGCCAAGGGCAAGCAGACCGGCCGCACGCAGGAAATCCAGCGTCTCATCGGCCGCTCGATGCGCGCCGTGTTCGATCTCGCCGCGCTCGGCGAACGCACCATCCACCTCGACTGCGACGTGCTGCAGGCCGACGGCGGCACGCGCACCGCGGCCATCACGGGCGCCTTCGTCGCGGCGCAGGATGCCGTCAACAAGCTGCTGGCCTCGGGCGCCATTGCCGCATCGCCCGTCAAGGGGCACGTGGCGGCCATCTCGGTCGGCATCGTCGGCGGTACGCCGCTGCTCGACCTGGAATACACCGAAGACTCGGCCTGCGACACCGACATGAACGTCGTCATGACGGGCGCCGGCCATTTCGTCGAAGTGCAGGGCACGGCCGAAGGCGTGGCCTTCACGCGCGAAGAAATGAACATCCTGCTCGGCCTGGCCGAGAAGGGCATCGGCGAACTCGTGGAACTGCAGAAGCAGGCACTGCTCTCCAACTGACGCATCCACTGGCGAATTCATGAAACTGGTTCTGGCTTCCAACAACGCGGGCAAGCTCGCCGAACTCCAGCAACTGTTCGCGGAGCTCGCCGTCACCCTCGTGCCGCAGTCGGCGCTGGGGGTGAGCGAGGCTGAAGAACCCTTCCGTACCTTCGTCGAGAACGCGCTGACCAAGGCGCGCCATGCCAGCGCCGCCACCGGCCTGCCGGCCATCGCCGACGACGCCGGCCTGTGCGTCGATGCCTTCGGCGGCCTGCCGGGCGTCGATACCGCCTACTACGCCACGCAGTTCGGCTACGCCAAGGGCGACGCCAACAACGTGAAGGCCCTGCTCGAGCAGCTCGACGGCGTCGCCAACCGCCGCGCCGCGCTCGTCAGCACGCTGGTCGCGCTGCGCAGCCACGACGACCCCGAGCCGCTCGTCGCCGTGGGCCGCGTGGTCGGCGAGATCGCTCCCGCGCCCATCGGCGACAACGGCTTCGGCTTCGACCCCGTCATGTACCTGCCGTCCTTCGGCAAGACCTTCGCGCAGCTGACGTCCGAGGTGAAGAATGCCAACAGCCACCGCGGCCGCGCGGCACAGGCCATGCTGGTGCTGATGCGCGAGCGCTGGTTCTGACCGGCGGTCGATAGATGGCTACCACCTTCCCGATTCAGCCGGCGCAGCCCGCCGGCGCGCAGCACGCCAACGACGTCCTGCACTGGATGCGCCCCGGCCCGCTGCAGCTCAGCGCGCTGCCGCCGCTGTCGCTGTACATCCACCTGCCGTGGTGCCTGCGCAAGTGCCCGTACTGCGACTTCAATTCGCACGAATGGCGCGCCGCCAGCGCGGCCGACATCGACGGCATTCCCGAAGCCGCCTACATCGACGCGCTGGTGGCGGACCTCGATGCCGCCTTGCCGCTCATCTGGGGCCGCAGCGTCCACACCATCTTTATCGGCGGCGGCACGCCCAGCCTGTTCTCGCCGCAGGCCATCGACCGCCTGCTGAGCGACGTGCGCGCACGCCTGAAGCTCACGCCCGATTGCGAGATCACGCTCGAGGCCAACCCCGGCACCTTCGAGCGCAACCGCTTCCGTGCGTACCGCTCGGCCGGCGTCACGCGCCTGTCGGTGGGCGTGCAGAGCTTCAACGACGAGCACCTGAAGGCGCTGGGCCGCGTGCACGACCGCGCGCAGGCCATCGCCGCGCTCGAGGAAGCCGCGAGCGCCTTCGACACCTTCAATCTCGACCTGATGTACGCGCTGCCGGGCCAGACCCTCGAAGACCTCGAGACCGACCTCTCGCAGGCCCTGTCGCTCGCGCCGCCGCACCTCTCGGTCTACCACCTGACCATCGAGCCCAACACCTGGTTCGCCAAGTTTCCGCCGACGCTGCCCGAGGACGACATCGCCTACGCCATGCTCGACCGCATCACCGAGCGCACCAGTGCCAGCGGCATGTCGCGCTACGAGATCTCGGCCTATGCGCGCGAGGGGCACCAGTGCGCGCACAACCTCAACTACTGGCAGTTCGGCGACTATCTCGGCATCGGCGCCGGCGCGCACAGCAAGCTGAGCTTCGCGCACCGCATAGTGCGGCAGGTGCGTTTTCGCGAACCGCGCCTGTATATGGATAACGCACGCGCCGGCGCCGCCGTGTCGCAGAGCGACGAAGTGGCGCTGGCAGACCTGCCGTTCGAATTCATGCTGAATGCGCTGCGGCTGAAACAGGGCTTCACGCTGCCGCAGTTCAGCGAACGCACCGGGCTGGCGATGACGTCGATCCAGCGCGGCCTCGAAGAGGCCGAGCGCAAGGGCCTCATTGCCCGAGACCTGTTCCGCGTATGGCCGACCGAGCGCGGCCTCGACTTCCTGAGCGACCTGCAGGCCATGTTCCTGCCCGACGAGGAGTAGGGCGCCACGGTCGGCATAAAATCGCCGGCTCCGGAGAGTTGGGTGAGTGGTTTAAACCAGCAGTCTTGAAAACTGCCGACGTGAAAGCGTCCGTGAGTTCGAATCTCACACTCTCCGCCAGAGTCGATCTCTGGCAGTTTTTGAAAGTCCCGCGCAGCCTCTGCGACGGGACTTTTTCATTGGAAGATTGGTCCTATTGAGTCTTGGGAGGTCCGGCGTGAATCCTCTCCAGCCCGGCTCCCAACATGGCATCAGTCATGGTATTTTTCTGCCGATACCATGACACTCACCGTTAAAGCTGTTGATGCGGCCAAGCCGCGCGAGAAGGCGTACAAGTTGGCGGACGCCCACGGCCTCTATCTCTATGTTTCGCCCAAGGGTGCGAAGAGCTGGCGAGCCAACTACACGGAAGCCGGAAAGCAGAAGACGAGGACGTATGGCCTCTACCCTGGGGTGAGCCTAGCCGAGGCGCGAAAAGCCCACTTGGCGGGGCGTGAGGAGGCTCCGGCCCGGAAGGTGGTGCCTAACTTCGAGACGGTCATGCGCGATTGGTTGAAGGCAAAGCTGCCGACCCTTTCCAACGGCAAGCATCAGATTCAGGTCGCGAACACCTTGGAGCGCTATGCGCTGCCCTTTCTCGGCAAGCTGCCCATCGACACGATCCCGAGGTCAGAGTTGGTGAAGGTGGTGCGCGCTGCCCAGGAGGGCGGAAAAATCGAGACGGGACATCGCGTCGCGAGCCGCATTTCGGCGGTTTTCGACTACGCGCAGGACACCGGACTGATAGAGCAGCATGGCGCGGCGGGCCTCACCCGCGTGCTCGTTGCGCGCAAGACAAAGAAGCCGATGGCAAGCATTCCGCCGGAAGAGGCTGGAGCGCTGATGCGTGCCATCGATGGATACGACGACTCGGTAACCCGGCTCGGCCTGCTACTGCTCGCGCACACCTTCGTCCGCGTCGGTGAGTTGCGAGGGATGTTATGGGGGGAGCTGAAGGAAGGCGGAGCGGTGTGGGTCGTTCCCGAGACGCGCATGAAGATGCGCATGCCCCATGTCGTGCCTCTCTCGCGACAGGCGCAGTCGATCCTTGCAAAGCTGCGCGAGATGAGTGGCGATGGTGCGCTCGTGCTCGATTCGCCCATTCATCCGGGGCACCCGCTTTCGGAGAACACCTTTCTCTTTGCGCTGTATCGGCTTGGCTACCGTGGGCGAATGACGGCCCACGGGTTCCGCGCCTTGGCTTCGACAGTGCTCAATGAGCGGTCGGGCTTCCCGCATGACGTGATCGAGCGGCAGCTCGCGCACAAGGAAACAGACGCCGTTCGGGCTGCGTACAACCGTGCGGAATACCTCGCGCAGCGCCGTGAGCTGATGCAGTGGTGGTCAAATTGGCTGGATGAAGCCAAAGTAGAGAGTTGAGCTCTATTTGCGCTTGTAGGGCACTATTTCGACGGTGCTGATTTTTTCCACTGCCATTTTGAACTTGGTATTCTCGGGCATTAGCTTAACGATCTTATCGCGGGTCGATTGAGGCATTTTGCAGCCGAAAATGATGGATTCAATCCAATCTGGCTGATACGTGCGAGGAATAAATTTTTGACCCTTTGGGCTGGGCATATCCGTTCCCGCTTGAAAACGATACTCTTGCTCGTAGGCCCACTCGTCGAGCTTGGTTCTTAGCGCCGTCCAAATTTCCCCTCCTAAAGCCTCGTTGCCTACGCCTGCGCTTACCTTCATCAATTCAATCACTTTGACTTGAGGTATGGTCTTCTGATAAATCACTTTATCTGCCCGGATGTTTGCGGCCTTGAATTCGATGCAAAACCCACGATGGCAGTCACCATAGTGCGACCACATTAGATTGCTATCTGCTCGCGACGACACGCAGAAGAAATTGTAGCTATCGATGAGTGAATTTAATTCTCTTTTTAATCTCTCAATATAGTTCGCCCCATCGTCGGTAAATTTACCGTGATTAATAAGAGAGCGAAAAAAGGCCTTTCTATTTTTGTCGAGCGAGTCGCCTAATGTTTTCACCTGTCGAGGGGTGGGGGTTATAAGCTCAATTTTTGAATCAAACAGATCGTTAAAATTCGTGCGCGTCGAAAAAATTGCCTTGTTTTTGATTAACGCATCGATTGAGTAATCTTTTTCGAATTCTCCGTGATTGGAAATGCCGCGGTATTTGTAAAAAAACTCTGGGTATTCAGTGCTCAAGAGAATTCCTGTGGGTTGGAAATCGAAGGGCTGCATGTTACTTCGACGTGACGCAATTTCGTTCTCTTGGACGAGGGCCGCACCCGCTGCTAGCGAAGGTGCCGCCTGCCTCGGATTCAGACCGCAATCTCCACAAAACGCCGTAGATCAGCGACACGCCATCTTGTTAGTCCAGCTACTTTCACGGGTTGCGGGAGCTGATGTAACTTCACCTTGTTCCAGAAGGTCGAACGCCCCATCGAGAGCATTTCTGCTGCCTGCGCTGCCGGGATAAGCAGCTTCTCTTGAGGCTGTTTGGTCGCTGCACCTGGCGCACCGTTGCTTCCAGTGCTGAGGCCCTCCGGACTCTGGGCGTTTCCGTATAGCGTGCTCATGCTGCTCTCCTCATATCGACTTCAGAGTAATTGGCCGCGGTAACGGCGTACTGCATTAGGGGCGGCACTGCATTGCCGATCATGGCGACCTGTTTAGACTTGGAGAACACGCGCCCGTCGTGGCCGCGCTCGATGATGTGCTGCGGCGGAAAGCTGGTCGCGTTCGCCAGCTCGCGCGGCGTGAGCATCCGCAGGCAAATATCTACGATCACCCAGGGCTCGCCCTTGATCCGCACCGTTACGAGCGCGAGCCGGGCCTTTGTGGTGATGGTGTGCATGGGCTCGTTGAGGTCGCCGAGCTGACCGCCTTCGCCGTAATAGCGAATGAGGAAGGCGGCGCAGCGAAGGGCGCCTGCCTCTGCCTCGGGCGAGAGGTCGTAGTCGGGCTGCGCGCTGGCGAGCTGGGCCGTCACGAGCCGTTGCTGACTACCGCTGGTCGTGACGGTGGAGAGCGGCACCGTTGCCGCGCGAGCCGGCATGGTGTTGTGACCGCCGTTCGCCTGCTCGACGAAGGCCGTTACGAGAGCGTGTTTTGCACCTCCGGCCACCACGGTGCCGAGCGGCCGGCCGAGGTCGAGCGCGCGTGGTGCCTGGCCCTCGCGCTCCCCGTAACCCGTTTGCACGAGCACCGGAGTGGCGACCATGAACTCACCACGCTGCGCAGTGGTGATGGTTCGCAACGGCTCGCGGATGTCGTGCACGCGCACGCTGCCCGAATGGGTCACCGGAACGATGAACGGGTCTGCGTTATCGAGGACGTAGCGCTTCAAGCCATGGGCAACGCGCTTGCACGTTGCATCTGCGAGCGGCTTCTTGCGGTCGAAGATGCTCATGGTCGGCAGCGAGAAGTCGATGCACTCGGCTGCGCTTCGCCACTTCAGCTGCCCGGGCTGCGGGTTGCGGAAGTGCGTGGGAGTGGGCCAGCAGATCGGAAGGCCGTCGCGGCGCGCGATCATGAAGAGGCGCGTGCGCGTGGTGGGCGCGCCGAAGTCGGCGGCGCACAGCAGACGATGTTCGACCACGTAGCCCAAGCCGCGCAGCAGCCGCAGGAAACGCTCCCACGTCTTGCCGACGTGCTGCGGGTCAGGGATGAGGTGCTGCAGGCGACGCGGCACCACCTCGCCGGGCTCGGCCACGCTGCCATCGATCTTGACGACACGGCCGGTTGCCTTGTCGCGCTTAGCGATGAGACGCCCCCATTTGCGAATCTGCTCGACGTTCTCCAGCGTGATGACATCGGGCTTTGCCTGGCCGGCCCAACGCAGTCCTACCCACGAGAGAGAGCGGATTTCCGTGTCGCGCGGCTGGCCGCCGAGCGCCTGGCTGAAGTGAGTGCAGTCGGGTGAGAGGTGCAGATAGCCCGCCGGCCTGCCGCCCGTCAGCTCGCGTGGGCACAGTTCGCGCACGTCGGCGCGGTAGTGCTTCGTCTGTGGGTGGTTCTTCGCGTGGCTGGAGATGGCGTCTTCGTTGTGATTGGCCGCGATGTCAACGTGGCGGCCGATGGCCTGCTCGATGCCGGTGCAGCTACCGCCCGCGCCAGCAAACAGCACGATCACGAGCTTCGCGGAGAGGTTGAGGACGAATTGAGGGTTCAGCATTGCTTCGCCCCCAGTCCTGCGAGCGTGCGCGCACCCTGCAGCTCTGCGAAGCGCGTGAGAAAGCGCTCGCGCCAGTCCTTCCACGTCGCACCCTCGCGCTCAGGCGTGTCTAGGCGAACCCAGTCGGCCGGCGCGACCGGCTGCAGCGTGTGGTCGCCGAGCACGGGCCACGGCATATGCCGCGACGGGTCGTAGGGCGTCAGGTCGCGGCGCGCAGTGGCGAGCGCCTGCAGATCGATGGAGCGCAGAAACTCACGATGCCCGGCGAACACCGACAGAAGCTTGAAGTGCTCGCGCACGCCCTTGGCATGCTCGGCTTCGAAGGCTTGCCATGCGCCGACGCCGAAAGCCATGCTGTAGCTGTTGACGGCCTGCTTGGCCGGGCTGATGAGGTCGTTGGTGTATGCCTCGTGCGCGTCGTGCAGCAGCGCTGCCATCTGCAGGAACACCGAGGCTCCGGCGCGCTGGGCGATGTCGCAGCACAGGAGGCTGTGCTCGGCCACGCTGTAGGGGCGCGAAGTCGCGCCGTTGAACTGGGCGACGATGGCGAGGTGGTGCGCCACGTCGTTGATGTCCACGGGGCGCCCGCATGCGCCGTAGGCGGTGGGGCCGGCGAGGTGGTACTCGGCGCCGCTGGCGGTGAGCATCCACGTCATTGCGCGCCCTCCGGCTGCTGTTGCATGCTGCGGGCACGCAGGGCGACGCGGTGGTCGTTGAAAACCTTCTTGAAGTGCTGGCCCGAGCGCTCGTCGAAGGGGTAACTGCAAGCGAAGTTGAGCGAGTGGCCGGCCTCGGCCGCCGCCTTCGCTTCGCGCTCGATCTTGTCGAGCGACACGATGGGAAAGTCCATGGAGTCTCCGTTGATGGATGGTTAGGCGGCGGCGTGCGCCGGCGCCGTGGCGCGTGCGGGCAGCAGCTCGCACGACGTGATGGCGGCGTGGATTTCGGGGGCGTGCGCGCCTGGCATCGAGCGCGGGTTCGTGAGCACCAGGCGCAGGGCGTCACCGGCCTTGAGGCTGCGGTGCTGGGCACGCCACGCTTCGGCCTCGGGGCCGATCCAGCGCACCACGTAGACCTCGACTGCGCGGGGGCCCTGGTTGTCGACGACGCGCATCTTCAGGACGAAGGCGCCGGCGTCGTTCCTGTGCTCGCTGACGGCGGGCCGCGTGGGATGGTCCTTGCCCACGAAGAAGAGCCCTGTCGTGGTGGTCGTCATTGCGGCGCACCCCGCTGCATCTCGGCGCGGATGCGCTTGAAGGTCTTGCGGATGTCGGTGGCGACGGCCGGCGTGTACTGGAAGCGGTCATCGGCGAGGCCGCCGACCGGGCCTGTGCGCTGCGGCTGCTTGGGCCGGCGCGGGCGAGGGGAGGTGATCACGATCATGGAGTGCTCCAGCCGTAGACGCACATCGCGGCGAGCACGATGGGCAGGACGATGAAGACCGCCAGCGCTGCAGCGGTCGCGAGGAAGCCCGGAACGGGCGCGACGGGCGACGTCCGCATGAGGCCATCGCCGGTTTCGTGGAGAGAGGTCGAGCGCATGGCCGGCCTTTCAGAAGGGGCAGGCCGCGAGTGCGCGGCCCGGGGTGGTGAGGGCGATTTCGAGCGCGATTTCGAACACCTCTTCGTCAGAGGCGCCGTGTCGGCTCGCGAGCAGGGCCGCGCTCATCGGGTTGCGCTCGCAATACGGCGAGCCCGGGCGGTGCTCGTAGTGGTATCCGCCGCACCGGCACAGCCGATGACCGGTCGCGCGCAGGTGCTGCGTGAACAGCCCATGGTCGCGGCGGCGCGTGCGGCACTCGGGGCAGCGGAAGAGGAAGGCCACGCGCTTAGCTCCCGCGAGTCTTCTTGGCCGTGGTGCGGCCGGCGAGCGCGAGGTGCCGCGTGTTGACGGCGAGGCCTTGCCAATACGTGAACATTGGAGGCTTGCGCGTTTTGTACGCATGCACGGCGTTCTCGCGGCACAGACGGCTGACCACGCGAAGCATCGTCACGAGCGCGGCACGCGCTTCGGGTGGGAGCGCATCGAATTCATTGCGCACCTCTGGCAACTTCAGCATCGGATTGCGCACGTCGGCGCGATTGCTGCGGACGGCCGGGCCGGGTGTGGGGTGTGCGGCGCTCATGACTTCACCTGCCGCAGCGAGAAGTTGACGTTCGCCAGCGCGTCGTGAAGCGGCTCGGTCACGAGCGAGCCATAGCCGGCTTCCTGATAGCTGGCGATCGCCTCCGCGATGGCCTTCGCTGCGAGGGCAGCTGCAAGCTGCGCCTTCAGCTCGGCAACGCTCTCGACGTTGACCTTTCGCGGGGCGCTCATGCCTCACCCCGCGCGCAGAGATTCAGTGCGTCGATGTCGCTATTGAGCGCACGAGCACGCTCGGCGAATTCCGCGGCCATCGGATGTGCCGACGCTTCGTCTTCCTCGTAGCTCTCGACCGCCGCATCAGCGAGGCCGGGGAGGTCGATGCTTCCAGCCTTGAGGGCCTTCAGTGCCAGCGGCACGCCCATGGCCTGCCACGTCGTGACGCCAGCGAGCTTGCAGCGATAGAACGCCTGGCGCCGGCGGCCGGTGGTGCGCATCCAGATCTCGACGCGCGCGGCGCGGGTTGCGACGAACGGAGCCGGGCGGCCGGCGGTCGCGTGGTTGGTTTGTGCGCGGGCCACGGCGTCAGCCCTCGATGCGCACGGTATCGAGCACCGGGCAACCGGTGATGCGGTGCGCGATGTCGGCCGCCTGTGTGGCGCTGGTGGCTTGGAATTGGACGAACGGCGCGGCGCCGGTGTCCGAGGGGTTCAGGTTGCCGTGGGCATCCCGTGGGGTGTAGTAGCAGCGATAGCGGCGAGTTGCCATGTCCATCTCCAAGTTGAGATGGACGGATTACAAATCAATTTGTAGATGTCGTCAACAAGTTGCTTTGTAGTTCTACAGATCAGTTTGTAGAAATGGTCTCCATTGCGGTCCAGTAGGCCTGCACCTGCCCTTGCGGCCGCAAGCGCACTAAGCCAGAAAAGATGGCTGTGTCATCTATGAACACGACCGCCCCGCGGCTAAAGATCATGCATTGGCCCGAGAGCACTCCAGCTGCCAGCGCTCGCGAGAAGGCTTCCTTGTCGCCCTGTACGGCAATCTTCGTGAGCTGCTCGTAGGCCTCCTTGCTCACGCAACCTGCCGAAGATGCACGACTGACGATGTGGGAGCCATCAGGCCGCGTGGCAGGCTTCGAGTTGGTCATCGCGGAGGTGGCCGGCGCCGAGGGCTTCGAGGGCGGGACTTGAGCAGTGCTGGCAGCAGGCTGCGCAATCTGCACTGGCTGACCGTCGAGTGACTTCGCTCCGGTCGCTCCCGCCGGACACGTATGCGTCAGGTTGAGGGTGATGGTGCGGCCGTTGGGCATGGTGCAGGCAACCTGCGCGCTTGCGCTCAGGCTGGCCGCAAGCATTCCAGTAATGGCCCAAGCCTTCATGCGCCCGCGTTCCGGGACTTGATCCGCCGCCGCGGAACAGGGTGCGCGATGTAGTAGACCCACGTCACGTCCGAGGGCTCGAAGAAGAGCACCTCTTGGCTGTTGTAGCTGCTGAAGCGGAAGCCATCGCGTCTAGAAACGAGCCGCTTGATCATTGTTTCTCCGGTGCGAAGTCGCACCAGCACGTCGTCTTCAAGCTCTGGCTCGGTGCCTGGCTCTACGAGCGCGAAGTGACCGGGGTTGTAAACCGGAATCATGCTAGGGCCATCGACGCGAACAAGAAATGCATGAGGGTCGGCACTCGCCACAAGCCCATATTCATCCGTCATGCCAACAGGATAGTCGCCGTCGGTCCACACCCGCTCCGGTAGACCTCCGGCACCCTTGCCGATCACCCATATGACCCGAAACCTAGTCGGGTCAACCTTGATGGCGTCCTCGGGAATGGCTGGCGCAAACATGCCGTCGTTGGTGGACTGCGTATCGTCCATCGCGCCCTCGCCGGTTGCTAGCCATCGCGAGCTGATGGCGAGCGCGCCTGCGAGCGCGACCGTGTGCTTACTGCCGGTAGCGCTGTTGCGCGGGTCCAGCAGATATTGGATGGCCTGTGGCTTAACCCCAACTGCTCGCGCCAACGTGCTTTGATTGCTTTGCCCTCTCTTCTCCATGGCAAAGCGCAGGCGCCCCGCATACGTTGCCACGTCGGGCGGATCGCTGTTTGGAGTGGAGGGCGCACGGTCGTTCACCGCCAAATGGTACAAACGGGTTTGTTGTTGGGGTTGCAAATTCATTTGTAGTCGATTACAAACAGGCTTGTATGAGCAAGCCAAAACAACCGAGCCCGGACGATGAGTCCTTCCGAGAGCGGACCCGTGAGGTGCTGCTACGCATTGCTTCGGTCATGGGTAGCCAAGCTGCTGCGGGCGCCGCGTGCGGAAAGACCCAGGGGCATTTTTCGCACTGGCTCAAAGTGGGATTGGTGCCTGCGGAGCATTGCCCTGCGTTAGAGGGGGCGACGAGGGCGAGGGGCTGCGTTGTGCACTGCGAGGCAATTCGGCCTGATGTGCCGTGGCGTCATGTCCGCGGCTGGCCTCCGGGTTGTGAGACATCGCAAGAGGGCGGTCCACGTGATTGACCGCCGGCGTTCGAAGCTTCGGTCTGCAGAGGTCAACATGCAGGGTAGCGCCGATCAATTCCCAGACATCAACACGTTCGACCGCATCCACGGCGCTGTCGCGATAGGTCGCGTTTCACGCCTATTGCTTAGCGCCGCAGGATTTGGGACAAACCGTCGCGATCCACCGCCCGATGCCGCCGGGGCATGCGTGACGGTCATACCGCGACCTTCCGCGGGTGGTCCTGGTGCATCGGTCGAGGTCCGTCTCCCGAAGCCGGCCTCCGAGGTCTTGGCTGCGTTCACGTTGGCAGCGTTGCTTGAGCGATGTCGAGCGGGATGTTCAAGACTCGAGAACAGAGCTGGTCCATGGCGGCACGCTCCCGCAGCGATTGCAGGCCATGCGCGGTGGCGCACCTGTTGGTCAGCTCGATCCACGCCGCGATGTTTTCACGCGTCAGCTCCGGCTCGACCTCCAGCAGCAACACGAGCTGCTGTAGGAAATCTTCAACTGCACCGATGCGCTCTTCGAGCGTGGGTGCCACGGTCGCCGCGTCCGAGGTGCGGCGGTCTTCTTCATCGGAGGTTTGCATGAAGGTGAATGTCTCAATTCCCGATGGCATTGCCTATGGCGCAGACGAAACCTTGCCCGCCAGAGTGCAGGGGCAGAGCGTTGCCGAGGTTGCCTACAACACGGTGTACGGCTTCAAGCATGGCATCGAGGTGCTCGCAAAGCGCATGAACATGAGCGCGAACACGCTCGCGCACAAGGTAAACCTGAAGAACAAGACGCACCACCTGTCGCTGCGCGAAGCCATCGACCTGCAGCGCGCGACGGGTAACTTCGCGCTGCTGCATGCGATGGCGGATGAGCTGGGCCACACGGCCACGCTCGCGACACCGGCGCAGGCCGAAGGCAATCCGGTCGAAACCATCATGCGTATGCACTGCGAGTTCGCCGACTTCACACGCGCCGTTTCAGACGCGGTAGGCGACGGCTCCCGGTTCGTGACAGGCAACGAGATGCGGCGTGCGGACTACCACGGGCAGGAGACCGTCGCATCGGTCGGGCACACCCTCGCGATGCTGCGTTCGCGCGTGCGGAAGGCACCGACGACGTGAGACATGGGTTCGCCAGACGGGGAGGGTGCACGGCCCCATGAGCATTCGGCTGATGTCGATGATTTTCGAACGCTACCCCGAGGGGGGCAGCGAGATGCTGCTCGCGCTCGCGATGGCTGACCACGCGAACGACGACGGCGCGCGCATCTGGCCGTCGCTCGACGAGTTGGCGCGCAAGACGCGGCAGAGCCGGCGCACGGTGCAGCGGCAGATTGCGAAGATGCTGGCCTCTGGCTGGCTGGAGCAGGTTCGCACGGCCACGGGTCGCCCTGGCGCGACGAACGAATACCGCGTTTGCCCGGCATGGGTCGCCGGCGCAGAGCTTCCGAAGACGGGTGTCAAAGTGACACCCGTCGAGGATTCACCCGAACGGGCGACGGGTGCCACATTGACACCCCTCGCGGGGGATGAACTTGTCCACACGGGTGACAAAGTGACACCCGTTCGGGAAGGGGAGAGGGGTGTCACCCGTGACGCGAGGGGTGTCACCGGTGACGCGAGGGGTGACACAGCTATGTCACCCGAATCTTCAGGAACCATCAAGAACCATACCCCCCTACCCCCCGATGGGGGGGCAGACGGGTTCGATGCCCTCTGGTCGATCTACCCGAACCACGACAACCGGGCGAAGGCAGAGCGGCGATACCGCCGGCTCGCGCCGAGCGCCGCGCTGCAGCAGGCCATGCGCTCGGCCATCGAGGCACAAAGGCTTGGCAAGAGGTGGACGAAGGACGGCGGAGAGTTCGTGCCCGAGTTCGCGACCTGGCTGCGTAATGAGCGTTGGCGCGACGAGCCGGCCGCTGCCGGCGTAACCGGCCGAGGATGGAACGAGACACGCGCAGGCATCGATGCGAAGGCTCGCGAGCTGGGCATCCCCGCATGGGACGAGGCAGCGTTCTCGCTGGGCAGGGGGCCGAGCTACCCCGCATTCACCGAGCGCGTGCGACGCGCAGCAGAAGCAAGGGAGGCCGCATGCGCTTGACGATGAACTTCGATAGCGGCCTCGCCAGCGTGCAGCGCCAGCTCGCCAAGCTGTCGAGCCAGCAGGCCAAGCAGGCATACGCCGAGGGCTTGAACGACGCTGGCTTTCGCGTGCGCCGCGAGTGGCAGCGCGAGATGGGCGACCAGTTCGACCGGCCCACCGCGTACATCCTCAAGAGCGTGTACGTGCGCAAGGCCACGCCCGAGCGGCTCAGCGCGGAGATCGAGCCGACGTACTTCGGCGGCAAGGGCGTGGACCCACAGAAGATTCTGCAGGCGCAGGAGTTCGGCGGCCCGCGGCGCGACAAGCGCAGCGAGATGGCACTGCGCCGCATCGGCATCCTCCCGGCCGGGCATCAGACGGCCATTCCCGCGACGCCCTTCCCGGGCAGTGATGACGGGCGAGGCAACGTGCGCGGCAGCTTCCTCGTGCGGCTGCTGTCGTACTTCCAGGCGCTGGGCGAGCAGGGCTATCGGGCCAACATGACGGACAGGAGCAAGGCCCGTCTGCACAGGGGCAGCAAGGGCCGCGAGGGCGTGCGCTTCTTCGTTGCGTACGGTCGTCTTCGCGGTGGCCCCACGCAGCATCTTGCGCCTGGCATCTGGGCTGCGACAGGCACGCAGGGCGGCATCGTGCGGCCCGTGCTCATGTTCGTGCGCAATGCAACGTACGAGGCACGCATCAGCAGAGAGCGTGTGGCCGACCGGGCGGATGTGCAGCCGTACATCGAGCGGCGCATCCGCTTCCGCATCCGGCAGATGGTGGGCGAATGAGGGGAGGGCACGTCATGTCAGCCGGTCGCGCGCGCCCTCGCCCCCGCACCAGCTTGGGGCAGACCGGGGCGTCGGGCGGGTCCTTCCGGGAAGCGCGCGATACGGGTAATTCGAACCGCGTGCTCCGGCTGTTCACCGAGCTTGCTAAGGGGGTTAAGTGAAGGTAGTTGAGGCTATGGGAGTCGGCATCACGCAGGCCGAGTTCGCGGCCATCATCGGCGTGAGCGAGGCGAAGGTCAGCCAACTGGTCGCCGAAGGCGTGATCGAGCGCGGCCAGACCGCGCACGCATGGCTGCTCGCCTACTGCGAGCGGCTGCGCGAGGTCGCTGCCGGTCGGGCCTCGGGTGAGCTGGGCGGACTCGACCTCGTTCAAGAGCGCGCCGCCCTGGCTCGCAGTCAGCGCGAGGCGCAGGAGATCAAGAATGCTGTGGCCCGCGGCGAGTTCGCGCCAATCGGTCTGCTCGCCGACGTGCTCGGCATGGCGTCGAGCGCAGTCGTTGATCGCTTCGAGCAACTGGAGGGCGCGCTGCGCAAGGCATGCCCGGATCTGCCGGACGAAGCGAAGGCCACGCTGCAGCAGGTGATCGCCAACGCGCGCAATGAATGGATTCGCTCCACCGAGAAGCTCGTCGCGTCGGAGTTGGACAGGATGAGTCGAGAGGCGGACGAAGACGAGGGCGGAGCAATCGAAGACGAAGCGGAGGCATCGACCTGATGGCCGCACACGTTTCGCGTGAAACATTCACGGCAGTGCTTCACGCCGTGACCCTCGGCCTCGGCAGTCTGCGCGCGGAGGTCTTCCAGACGCTCAGCGAATGGGCCGCCGATCACTTCAAGCTCGCTGGTGAAAGCTCGCACCAGAAGGGCGGCTGGATCGCCTGGTCGTTTCAAGTCGGCATCCTCGACTTCATGAGTGATGACCGCATCGAAGAGCTCGACGTGATGAAGTCGAAGCGCGTCGGCTACACGAAGATGATTACCGCCTTCGTGGCCTACAACATCGCGCACCGCCGTCGCAAACAGGCACTCTGGCAGCCGACAGACGACGATCGCGACAGCTACGTCAAGAGCGAGATCGACCCCATCCTCGATGCGCGCGACGGTGTGCCTTCCGTGCAGGCTGCTCGCCGCAAGGGTGGCGGCAACGACGACACCATCAAGATGAAGAAGTTTCGCGACAGCGTGCTTCATCTGCTGGGCGGCAAGGCGAAGCGCGCCTATCGCCGCATCACCGTGGCCATCTCGATCCTCGACGAGTGGTCGGCCTTTGACCAGACCATCGAGAAATCGGGCGACCCCGGCGGCTTGGCGAAGGGCCGTCTTGAGGGCGCCCCGTATCCGAAGTTCGTTGGCGGCTCCACGCCTGGCGTGAAGGGCCTGTGTCACGTCGAGCGCGCTGCCTTGAATGCGGCCGGCTTCGTTCGCTTCTACATCGACTGCAAGCATTGCGGCCTTGAGCACCCGCTTTCGTGGGGCGGCAAGGAAAAGCTCCACGGTTTCAAATGGGAGCGCGGCAACCCGGCCAGCGTGCGCCATGTCTGCCCGCACTGCCGCAAGCCCATTCGGCAGAGCGACTTTCTGCAAGGCGGCTTGCCGATGCCCGGCCGCTGGGTGTGCGAGAAGACCGGCAAGACCTTCGGGCCCGATCGCGTCTGGCGCGATGCCGCCGGCATGCCGACGCGCCCGCCACAAAGCCTCGGCCTGCATGTGTGGGCGGCTTACAGCCCCCAGCGCACCTGGGAAAGCATCGTCAAGGAATTCGAAGAAGCATGCGACGCGCTCGCACGCGGCGATGCCGGCCCCATGCAGCTCTTCGTCAATGAGACGCTTGGCGAAACATGGGAAGTCGTCGGCGAGCGCACCGATGAACACGCCCTGCAGTTGCGTGCCGAGCCCTATGCGCTCAGGACCGTGCCCGCCGGCGGCCTCGTGCTCACGGCCGGAGTGGACGTGCAGCGCGACCGCTGGGAGATCGACGTATGGGCATGGGGCCGCGGACTCGAGTCATGGCATGTCGAGCACCATGTGATCTACGGCAACCCCGCGTCTGAAGACGACTGGGCGCCGGTGACGGCCTACCTCTCCGGCCGCTATGTGCAGGCCTGGCACGGCGGCTCCTTGGGACTGAGCGCCATCTCCATCGATTCGAGCGACCAGACGCAGGCGGTCTACAACTGGGTGCGCAAGACGCAGCACCTGTTGCCCAAGCTGCGCGCCGTGAAGGGGCGAGGCGAAGACAACGTGCCCGTGCTCGGGCCGAGCAGCCCGCAGGAGGTGCGGTTCAACGGGAAGAAGATTCCAAACGGTATCAAGCTCTGGAATGTCGGCGTTGATACGGCGAAGGATCTGCTGCTCGGGCAGCTCGCCATCGAGCAGCCTGGCCCCGGCTTTATTCACTTCAGCTCGGAGTTGCCGCGCGAGTGGTTCGAGCAGCTCACGGCCGAGCAGCGCATCCTTGTGAAGGTCAACGGTAAGGAGGTCTTTCGCTGGGTGAAGCGCCGGCCGCGCAACGAGGTGCTTGACAACCGCAACTACGCGTTGCATGCGGCTTTTGGCCTCGGACTGCACAACCACAGCGACAAGCGCTGGGCCGACCTTGAAGCAGCGGTGCAGCCTTCACGCGATCTGTTCTCTTCGACACCGACCAGCGAAGGTGCGCAGGCGGCACCCCCGGCTAGGCACTCTCCGACAACCCCTCTCGTGCGATTGGCCCCTTTATCTGATGCGCACGGATCCGACGTTGATGTCTTCACTCCCATTGCTTTGTACTGAACATGACTGACGAGACTCCCCACGATCCCATGGCGATCATTGAAGAAGAGGCATGCGCGGTGGCGCGAGCCTTTGGTGTGGCTGCGGCCGAGGACGCTGCGGCATCGCTGATGGAGCGGCTCATCTTTCGGTTAGGTGGCGCACATCTGTATTTGCCTAAGCGCACGTTGAAGGAGCGCCAGAGGGTTCCGCGCGAGATCGTGCTGCGATTTAACGGACGTAACCTCTTTGAGCTTGCAAAGGAGTACGACGTGACACCGCGATATGTCAGAAGGATCCTCGCCGCGGGGCGGCAGCCCGGCAATGGTTCGAAGCCGTAGTTGGCGTTGCGACCTCGCATGTGTTGCGGGGAGATATCCGGAAGTGAGCGCCGAGATGCCCAGCCAACGACCGTTGGACATAGCGTTAAAAATACTGTACAAAAAAACAGTCCAATCGGATTCCTACCCATGCCGGCGCTGAAAATTAGGAAGAAACGAGTACGCCGCTCTATTCACGATGTGTTACAAACCTTGCGCTACGCATGTAAGTGGCGGCCGAGGAGGGTTGCGCACGTGAAGACCATTGAAATAGTCGCCCCCGCAGAGGACGTGGGGCGCGACACTGCGAGTCGGTTCGATATGCAGTATCAAGCCGCAGCCTACGCGGCGTTGCAGATTCTTGAAGGCAAGGGCATCGACTGCGTGTACTGCGACTATCAGGACGACTTTGTAGTGCGCCGAGTCGTCGATGGCAAAACCACCTATCACTTCTTTCAGGTCAAGACAAAAGCAAAGGGCAACCATCAGTGGAGTCTCTTGGAAGTTTTTGCTTTCAAGAAGAGCGGCCAACAAAAGGACAAAGAAAGCCTTGAGAAAATTCGAAAGAGTTTCGCAGGCAAGCTGCTACTTCACGGCATAGTCTTCGAAGAAGCGTGCAGCGAAGTGACGCTTCTGTCGAACGTGTATTTCAACGATGAAGTTGTAAATGCTGTCAGCGCGTTGCGCGGTAGGGCTCCCAAATGCAAAGCCTCGAAATTTCTAAGCGACAACTTCTCAGCGATTTTTGTTCTGGAGCCTGAGGCAACTGCTGAGGCGACATCAACTCTTCTCAGCAAGCTTTCGCTGCGTCCTTCGGTTGATTACATCGGAAAAGAACGCGACGTGTTCGCCAGGGCAGCTCGTTCGGCGATCTATGAATATAGCGAGATCGATCTCGACTTTCACGAGACCGAGGAGCTTGCGAACGGCCTCGTGGACCTCGTTTATCGCAAGTCAAGAGTTCCGCTCGAAAACATTAGCCCAAGTCAAATTGCTGACCACATCGGCGTGGGCCTAGATGATCTTCTGGGGGTTCTTAGCATCTCGCGTGCAGCGTACGAAGCCTTGCTTTCAGGCACCAGTTCGAAAGCGCTGAAGCAGGCTTCAGTAATACAGCGTTGGCTGCGCGGCGCTGGAGCAACCGAAAACATGGTTGAGTTTGCATCTAGACAGAAAGTCGCTTGGGACGAGTGGCTGCGGAACGCTCGCCACAACTACTCAGCAATGGATGTCGAGACGCTGCTGGTGTCGATTGATGCGCTCTATAGCAGGTGGCTCAAAGGTACGTCGGACTTCGCATCGCTCAACGATCTGCTGATTGAAATGGCTGCCACTGCAGAAGTGCAGAAGTTTGAAAGGCTGGACCGTGAGTTGTTGTTCGGTGCAGTTGGCTCAGTTGTGGTAAGGCGAAGCTCGAAATGAACTACGACGACTTCTTTCGCGAAGCCTCTAGGCTGCAGATTCGACCGCCCCAGACGCAGGAGGACCGTGCTTATCGGTCATCGCTAGACAACGAAGCCTTGTTTCAGCTGCCCCTGTTGGCGATGGTGATACTGACACTCGCCAAGGGAAACAGCAAACCACGATTTGGGGAGCTGGGGCAACTAGTCGGCGAATGCCTTGAGCGAACGGTTTCTGGGTTCCGCGACTCGTCTCAGGGCATTGGATGGTCAGCAAATTTGCGTATCCGAACCGTCAAGGCGCTCACTTTTCTAGAACGTGCGAACTTGGTCGCGGTGAACGTACGCGATGGGACCGTAGCACTTGAGCCTAGGGGGCGGACGATTATTTCGAGCGTCTTAGAGCAGGAAACTCCTTTGTCAAACGCGCTCATGATTGTTGAGAGAAGCTTTGACAATATCAGGGCGGAGCGCCGCATCCGTTCTGAAGTCGAATTCTAGGAGCACCATGAAACTGGTTTCGCTGAAGCTCATTGCGCGAGGAGAAAACGGGTTGGAGAGCCCGCAGTTAATTTTTGGCGGCCGCACAACGTCGCTGTACGCACCGAACGGGAGCGGTAAGACGCCTATCGTTCAGTCCATTCCGTTTTGCCTCGGCTTTGATGTTGTCTTTCAGAGTGACATTCGTGAAAAGTGCCAAGCCGCGATTCTCGCCTTCGAGCATGCTGGTCGTGCGTACACCGTACAACGAGACTTCACCGACCTGCATCTCATCACCCAAAGCGACGGTAGCTTGAAGGAATTTTTTTCTGAGGGCGACTTCTCGAAAGCCCTTTTTGAAGAGCTGGGCCTTAACGTGCCGACGCTTGTCAACACCAAACGTCAGCCGACAAGACCGTACGTATCGACCTTGCTGCCCATCTTTTACGTGAGACAGATTGGCGGCTACGATGAGCCGTATCGGGCGCCAGCGGCATTTATTGCGGACCAGTTTGTCGAGATGATTCGCTTCGCGTTTGGGCTCGGTCCGAAACGGTCATATACCGCGCAGCGGGATTTGTTAAATGCGCGTGACAAGCTCGAGTTGGATCAACGCCGCGTCGTGTTTCAGCAAAAGATCGTCACCGATCTATCTGCCACCGTTGACGATGCTCCGGCAACTCGAGACGTACTCAAGCTGCGAGCGGAAGTGCTCAATGACCAGATTCAGAACCTGCGTGAAACTGTAGATGTTGCGGGTGCGGCAAACGACGCTTTACTTGAGCTGCTGCAGGCGAAGGAGGAGCAGATTCGAAACTTGCGTCGCCAGCAATCGGATATGCGTGCTCGGGTCGCAGGGATCGCTTCCATTCGAGCCGAGATTGAAGGAGAGATTAAGACGCTATCGTTGAACGAGGAGTCGAAGCGCGTGTTCGAATCTTTCGTTGATATTTGCGCGCGCGAGGATTGTGGACTTTTCGTATCAAGCTCGGCCTCTTACGCCAAGAACCTGATGTACCTTAAAGATCAAATAAAGGATCTTGAGGCGAACGAAGATCGAGCGATGATCCAATTGGATTTCTTGGAAGCTAGGGTGCAAGAGGAGGAGGCTGAGCGTGCAAACATCGCATCAAAGATGCGACAGCAGAATGTGCCGGGCACTACAAGCCATCTTGTCTCGACAGCTCAGGCGCTCACGCGGGAGCTACTCGATGTAGAGCAGCGTCTCGTCACCATCGACCGTCTGACGGAAGAGCGACGGAAGTACATAAACTTCGAGGAAGAGCGGGCGAGGACTCAGGACCGGATTGCTACGCTATCCAATCACGGAAAGTCAGACCTCGAATTTAACAAGCTTCGACTTGCGGTGCGCGACCTAACGGTGAAGTGGATGGACATCATCAGGACGCCAAATGCGCCGCGCGATGTGGAGGTAGACCTTGACTTCAAGTTTCGCTTCGGTCGGCAACCGATCGAAGCCTTTAATGGCAGTACGCGGAGTCGCTTGATTCTTGCCATTCACGCCGCCATCTTCGAGCACTATCTTCAAGACCCCGACCGTCCTTTCCGGTTTTTGATCTTGGATACACCGAAGCAGCAGGAGCTAGCTAGTGACGACTTGGCAACTTACTTGCAGGCTCTGCAAGAAGTTTGCGGAAGGCTCGACGGCCAGTTGATCATCTCAGCAACCGAGTATCACCATCCAGTCGGTACGAATGATGTCGAGTGGTTGCCCACCTTCAGGGGCTCTCAGAGGCTCATGTATCTGGGAAGTCCCGCGCGTTCTCAAAGCTAAATTTTTTCCGGGGACTGTATGGGCAAGAGCATTCCTGTCGAGGTGCAAGGCAAGCTGTTCGCAAATAAGACGGCACTGACCTTGCATATGCGCGAACTCATCGGGAGGTACCGTGTGGGTGCTTGGCTCTCTCCAGAAGATACGGCCTTCTGTCTCGCGCTTTTTCGTTTTCATCCTGACGTGGAATCTAAGTTCGGGCCCGGTATAGATCGAATTGAAGTCAGGCTAGATGAGTATCGCAACAAGCACTTCCAGGTACATCGGAGAGACGGGACAAACGAAGACATCAGCTGGGTGTATTGCATTCGGCACGCTGCATAGATTCACTAGCCGGGCCACTTCGAACTGGAGTTATGCAGGCTACGCGGTATTGCCCGCGTAAGACGGGAGGAACTCTTTTTGTGAACTGTTCCCGCGGACCATTCCGCAATGACCTGTTGTCATTGCGTCCATGGGCATTTACCGCCACCTCACAGTTTCTGAACTTCAAGCCACCCGCACGCGCCTCATGGCGTCGCTGCAGGACCGGCTAGCCGCTCCCACCAGCGCCGCCCACAACGGGCGGTCTGTCCAGTACCAGCAGAACGTCGCCGAGATCCGCAAGGAAATCGCCGCCATAAGCGAAGAGCTTGACCGCCGCTCGGGCGGCAGCTCGCGTGGCCCCATCTACATAGTCTGAGATGGCGCGCCGCACCCGTCACCGCTATCCGTCCGCAGGCGCCAGCGCGCCTGCACGCCCTGGCGCAGCCATGGCCGCCCACGATGCAGCCTCGGGCACCGACCTGGCGATGCGCGACTGGAATCCTGTCGCCGGCAGTGCCGATGCCGACCTGCTGCCAGACCTCGACACGCTGACCGCTCGCTCGCGCGACCTCGGCCGCAACAACGGCCTGATGGCCGGCGGCATGCAGACCCTGCGCGACAACATCGTGGGCTCGGTGCTGCGCCTGAGCGCCACGCCCGATTACCGCCTGCTCGGCTGGACGCGCGAGCGGGCCCGCGAGTGGGGCAACGTCACCGAAGCCAAATTCCGCTCTTGGGCCGAAACGCCCGAGTGCGATGCCGCGCGCACGCAGAACCTGCTCGGCATGACCCTGCAGGCCCTCGGCGGCGCGATGCTCAACGGCGACGCACTGGCGTTGCCGCTGTGGCTGCCCCGTCCTGGCGCTCGCTGGAACACGCGGCTCATGATGGTCGAGTCCGACCGGCTGGCGACACCAGTCGGCATGGAGCACCGCGAGGACATCCGCAAGGGTATCGAGTTCGACAAGTGGGGCGCCCCGGTCGCGTACCACATCCTCAAGCGGCACCCGGGTGACGCCTTCGCGTTCGGCTTCTACGGCATGACGCGGGAGGCGCAGTTCATGGAGTGGGACCGCGTGCCCGCCTTCACTCCCTGGGGCCGTCGTCGCGTCATCCATCTGCACGACAAGGAACGCACCGGCCAGTCGCGCGGCAAGCCGGTCGTATCAGCCGTCATGCGCGAATTCCACATGGCCGGCAAGTACGCGGCCAACGAGCTGCAGGCGAGCCTCGCGAATTCGCTGGTCGCGGCGTTCCTCGAATCGGATCTCGATCCCGCGTCCGCTGCCGAGCTGTTCGGCGAGAACCCGCGCGATGCGTGGAATGCCTCGGTCGCGCAGACCCGCAACATCCGCCAGCTCAAGGGCGCCGCTGTCATCCCGCTGCCCGCAGGTGCACGTCTGTCGAGCTTCACGCCCGGGCGCCCGAACCAAGCCTTCGAGGCGTTCATGCTGGCGTCGCTGCGGCACATCGCGGCGGGCATGAACCTGCCTTACGAGCTGCTGCTGAAGGACTTCAGCAAGTCGAACTACAGCAGCGCACGGGCCGCGCTGCTCGAAGCCTGGCGCTACTTCCACGGGCGCCGCCGCTGGCTGTCGGACTACTGGCTGCGCGCCATCTATGAGCTGTGGCTCGAAGAGGCGATCAATGCCGGCGAGATCGAGGCGCCCGGCTTCTACGAGAACCGCTACGCCTACCTGCGTGCGCGCTTCATCTTCGGCGGTCGCGGCTGGGTCGATCCAGTCAAGGAAGCGCAGGCCGCCGCGCTGCGAATCGAGACGGGCATTTCCACGCTGGAGAAGGAATGCGCGGAGCAGGGCGACGACTTCGAAGAAGTCATGGATCAACGCGCTATCGAGCTGCGCATGGCTGCCGAGCGCGGCCTGACCACCGCGCAGCCCATCGCCGTGGCACTTGCTGCCAGCGGCCAGACCACGCGCGATGACGAACAGCCCGACGCTTCCGGCGGCAACGGCAACGGCAACGGCAACGGCAAGAGCAGCGACGGCAGCGACCAGACCGAGGAAACCAACGCATGAGATACCCCCACATCGCCGCGCGTATCTTCAACACGCCGCTGCTGATCCACCCGCAGAAGCTCGACGCCATCATCGCCGGCCTGAGCGAGCGCCTGCTCGGCGCCGCGCCCCTGGCTGTCGCTGCGGCAGACGGATCTCGCCTGCTCGCACCCGAGCTGTTCTCGACGCGGCGCGGCGAGGCGAGCGACCGTGGCTATCGCATGGTCGAAGGCGTCGCTGTTCTCAACGTCAGCGGTGCGCTCCTGCATCGCAGCAGGCTCGACATGGCCGAGAGCACCTACCTCGTCGGCTACAACGACTTGGCGGCCGACCTCGAAGATGCCATGAGCCATCCGGACGTGCATGCCGTGCTGCAGGTCTACGACAGCCCCGGCGGCGAGGCACAGGGTGCCTTCGAGTACGCGCAGCGCATCTTCGATCTGCGCGGGCGCAAGCCCATGCATGCCATTGCGGATGGCATGGCCCTGTCGGCGGCCTACCTCGGTGCCAGCGCAGCGGATGAAGTGGCCGTGACAACCACGGGGTACGCAGGCTCAGTCGGCGTCGTCTCTCGGCACGTCGATTTCTCTCGCGCGCTCGACCAGGACGGCATCACGGTGACGCACATCTTCGCGGGTGCGCACAAGGTGGACGGCAATCCCTACGAGCCGTTGCCCGAGGACGTGCGCAGTGCCTGGCAGGCAGAGATCGACGGTCTCTACACGATGTTCGTGGATGCGGTGGCGCGTCATCGCGGCATGGACGTCGCGGCAGTGCGAAAGACACAAGCAGCCAGCTTCTCGGGCGTCGCCGCTGTCGCATCCGGCCTGGCCGACCGCATCGCCACCACAGACCAACTCATTTCCGAACTGGCCGCCCAGCGCAGCCGGTCCTTTCCTGTCGGGCCGACCGCCCGATCCAACGCCAACGACAAAGGAGTTTCAATGTCTGGCACCACCACCAACGAGGCGGGCGGTCATCCAACCGCTGCAGCCAACGCCGGCACCCCGCCGGCAAACCCGGGCGCGTTCACGCAGTCCCACATTGACGGTGCGCGTGCCGAGGGGCGCGAAGAAGGCGCCAAGGCCGAGCGCACGCGCGTGAGCGGCATCTTCGCGCACGAGGCTGCAGCCGGCCGCACGCAGCTCGCGATCCAGTGCGTCACCAGCGGCCTCACGGTCGAGCAGGCCGGCGCGGTTCTCGCCGCCGCACCTGCAGCAGCTCCGGTGGCGGGCGCCAACGCCTTCGCGACCGCCATGGCCACGCTGGGCAATCCCGACGTGTCGGGCGTCGAGGCCGCCACCGGCCCGGCCTCCGAAGAGGCCGCGCTCGCGAGCCAGATCGTGTCGAGCTTTCGCGGCTCGCGCTGATTCGCAGCCCATCCCCACACAGCAACTCAGGAGTTCCAGACATGGACTATCGCGCTGAATTCAAGACCGAGGGCGTCTCGGCATCCAAGGTGCTCATCGCAGGCAATGCGCACCTGCTCGTCGGCCGCAAGGTCACGCTGTTGGCCGGCCGCGTCTACGCCGCCGGCACCGTCCTCGGCGTCATCACCGCCTCGAAGAAGCACACCGTGAGCGCCGCCGCTGCCACCGATGGCAGTGAAGAGCCGGATCTGATCCTCGCCGAGACCGTCGATGCCACCGGCGGCGACCGCGAGGCGCTGGGCTACGCCCGGGGCGACTTCAACGTGAGCGCGCTGGTGATCGGCGCCGGCCACACGGTGGACAGCCTCACTGAAGGCCTGCGCACCAAGGGCATCACCTTGCTGCCCGACATGGCCTGAGCGAGGCCACAGCCACCCCCGCAGCACCCGAACCCCTCATCCCACAGGAGAAATTTTCATGGACATCTTTTCCACCGGCGTGCTCGCGCGCGTCATCGCCGAGCTGCCCGCTCCGGCACCGTTCATCCTCAACTCGTTCTTCCGCGACCTGCAGACCGAAACGAGCGAGGACATTCATTTCGATGTCGCCAACGGCCGTCGCCGCCTGGCTCCGTTCGTCGCCCCCATCGTGGCCGGCAAGGTCGTGCAGTCCAAAGGTTTCAAGACCGGCACCTTCAAGCCGGCCTACGTGAAGGACAAGCGCGTATTCGACAGCTCGCGTCCGTTCAAGCGCGCCATCGGTGAGCGCATCGGCGGCGAACTGTCGCCAGCGCAGCGTCAGCAGGCATTGCTCGCAGGCGACCTGCAAGACCAACTCGAGATGCTGTCGCGCCGTCAGGAGGTCATGGCGGTCGAGGCCCTGCGCACCGGCAAGGTCACGGTGGTGGGCGAGGAGTACCCGGCCGTGGTCGTGGACTTCGGTCGCCACGCCGATCTGACCAAGGCGCTTTCTGCCGGCAACCGCTGGGGCGAAACCGGCGTCGATCCGCTCGAAGATGTGAACGAGTGGTCGATGCTGGTCACGCAGCACTCCGGTGCTGCCGCCAACACCCTCGTGATGGACGTGAAAGCCTGGCAGCTCTTCAGCGCTGCGCCCTCGGTGCAGAAGCTGCTCGACCGCTTCCGCGGCAACGACAAGCTCAACCCCACGGTGGTGGGCGAGGGCGGTCGCTACATGGGGAACATCGGCGACTTCGACATCTGGGTCTATGCCGGCTGGTATGAAGACCCGGAGACGGAAGAGCTGGTGCCGTACCTGCCCGACTACACCGTCATCATCACCAGCCCTGACCTCGAAGGCGCCCGTGCGTACGGCGCGATCCGCGACGAGGAGGCCGGCTTCCAGGCGGTGCCCTACTTCTCCAAGTCGTGGATCGAGAAGGACCCGGCCGTGCGCATCCTGCTGCTGCAGTCGGCGCCTCTGCCCGTGCCGTACCGCATCAACGCGTCTTTCGCGGCCAAGGTGCGCTGAGCGAGGGGCGCTATGGTGATGGAAGCTCCCTTCGCCCAGATCGAGCGCATGGTGGACGCCGGTGTGCTCGGGCATCTAGCCAACGCCATCGCGACGGTGGCCGGCCGCGACGTGCCCGTCATCTTCGACGAACCCGCGGCCCATCTCTTCGATGGGCAGGTCGATGCGCGCTCGCCGGAGTGCTCCGGCGCCGTGGCGGACCTTGGCGCCCTGGCGCGCGGCGACTCCATCACCGTTCGCGGCACCGTCTACGAAGTGATGCGCACGGACCCGGACGGCGCCGGCTTCGTCCGCCTGACCCTCGGGAGCGCCTGACCATGCTGGCACTTGAACCCGTGATCGTGGAGCGGCTGCGCGAGTCGTTGTCCACCGCGTGGACCGTCAAGGGCTACACGACCAATATGGGCGAACGCCCCGGACACGCGCTCGCATCCGTCATGTTCGCGGCCGGTGCGGTATCGGACGTGAAGGCCGGCGCCGTAGCGATTCAGCCGGGCTGGCAGGTGCTGCTCTGCGCCAAGCATGGGCCGGACGCCGCGCTGTTGCTCGATGCCGCCTTCTCGGCGGTCATCGCATCGCTTCACAACTGGGAGCCCGGCGCGGCCGGTGGCCGCCGGTGGGGCGCGCTGGCGCTCGTGCGCTTCGCCCCGCCGCAGTACCCGCTCGAAGGCTATGTCGGCATCGAGCTTCTCTTCTCCACGACTGGCCGGTTTCTCGGTCAGGAGTGAACCCTTTCAACGGAGCCACCATGGCAAACAAATTCGAAAAGAGTGAATACGTCATCCCGCGCGGCCGCGTGTTCTTCGACCCCATCGACGACGCAGACCAGATCACGGGCGAGCGTCATTTCGGCAACTGCCCCACCGTCACGCTGAGCATTTCGACCGAGAAGGCGCCGCACTACAGCGCCGAGGTCGGGCCGGGCGTGAAGGATGCGGATCGCGTCGTGCGCATCGACCGCACGGGAAAGATCACCTGCGACAACATGAGCATCGACAACCGCGCGATGTTCATCTCGGGCGACAAGTCCACGACCACGCAAGCGGCTGGCTCGGTCGAGGCAGAGGCGCTGAAGGTGATTCCGGGCCGCTTCTATCAGCTCGGCCGCACCGACGCGAATCCGGCCGGTGCGCGCAATGTTTCGCAGGTCGTCGTCACGCCCGATGCCGGCGGCGATCCGTTCGAACTGGGCACGGACTACACCATCGACGCCGCGCTCGGTCGCCTGCAGATCCTGGCCGGCGGTGGCATTCCTGCCGGCCCGATCAAGGTCGCTTACACGAAGCCGGCCGCGACCTGGCAGACCATCAAGTCGAGCGAGAAGACGCTGCGCCGCGGTGCGCTGCGCGTCATCTCCAACATCGCTGACGGCGAGCAGAGCGACACCTACATGCCGCTCGTGACGCTCACGCCGACCGGTGACCTGTCGCTCATTACCAGCGATGACGCCTACACCTCGATGGAGTTCGATGTCGAGGTGCTGACCCCGCCCAACGGCGTGGCGATCTTCGTGGACGGTCGCCCTGTAGTCGCCTGACGCTTTCGTTGCCGTCGCCGGACCCCCGGCGGCGGCGACGCCTGGCGCTTCGCATGAGGCGCCATACGTCGCCGCATCGGCTTCCGTTTCTCTCCCGACTTCTCCAAAGGTTACCCATTGGCCTTCAAGCCGATCCAGATCCTCATCAACGCCAAGGACGATGCGTCCAAGGTGTTCGACCGCCTGCAGGCGCGTCTCGCCGTCTTCGCTGCGGCCGTGCTGGGCTACTTCGGCATTCAGGCGTTCGTGGGGTGGGTGAAGGGCGGCGCGGACCTTGAGCAGGCGCTCAGCCGCGTGCAGGCCGCCACCGGCGCCACCGCAGCGGAGATGCGCCAACTGCGCAAGGCCGCGCAGGAAGCTGCCGCAGATGCCCGTTATGGCTTCACCGAGCTGGAAGCGGCAGGCGCGCTGGAGAACTTGGCAAAGGCCGGTCTCAGCGTCAAGGATGCCATCGGCACGCTGCCGGCGGCCATGCAGCTCGCCCGGGCCGGCGATGTCGAGCTGGCAACCTCGGCCGAGTACCTGACGAAGATCGTGAACGGCCTGGGCCTGTCGTTCGCCGATTCCGGCCGCGTGGCTGACGTGCTCGCCAAGGGCGCCAATGCCACGAACACCAGCGTGTCGGGCTTGGCGCAGGCGCTAAGCTATGCGGCGCCGCTGGCGAACACGCTCGGCCTGAGCCTTGAATCCACGGTGGCGATCATCGGCAAGTTCGCTGATGCCGGCATCGACGCGAGCCGCGCCGGTACGGCGTTAAACAGCATCCTCGCGCAGTTCTCCGACCCGGCCAGCAAGTTCCGCACGGAGCTGGCGGCGGCCGGCATCACCACGAACAACTTCGAGAAGATGCTGCACGAGCTGGCCGCTGCCGGCCCGGCCGGGCAGCGCGCGATTGCGGCGGTGGGGCAGGAGGCCGGCCCGGCGCTGCGCGCACTGCTCAATCAGGGCGTGGACAAGCTCGACGAGCTCACCAGGTCGCTGCAGAACGCGAAGGGCAGCGCGGCCGAGACGGCCGGCGTGATGCAGGCCAATCTCAAGGGCGCGCTCAACGGGCTGCGCACCGCCTGGGATTCCACGCTCAACGCGCTGACCACGCCCATCCTGCCGGTGCTGAAGCAAGGCGTCGAGCAGCTGTCCGGCGCCCTGCGTGCGGCCGTGGCCGATGGCACTGTGGGCCGCTTCGGTAACGCGCTCGCGACGGCCTTCCAGAACGGCATCAAGTGGGTGCAGGCGTTCATCGCGAGCGTGGACGTACCGGCGCTGGTCGAGAAGGCGCAGGCCATGGCCGACCGCGCCGGCGCGCTGCTCGACGACTTCGGTCGCAAGGCTCAGAACGCCGGCAACATCGTGCAGACCGTGTGGGGCGTCATGTCCACCGGCGCCAATGTTGTGCTCGCGGCCATCTTCAAGATCGCCGAGGGCATGACGAGCGTCGTCGGCGCGGTGCAGGAGGGCATCGCCACGATCATCTCCGGCTTGGCGAAGATCACCTTCGGCGACCTGTCGGCGGCGTTCAAGCAGGCCGCCGATGAGGTACGCGCATCCGCCGAGGCCACCGGTGCGGTGGCGGATGCCTTCGGGGAGAAGGCGGGCGAAGCCTTCGACCGTGCGGCCGAGGGCGCGGAACAGGCGCGCTCCGGCTGGGCAGGGTTGACCGGCGATGCGGAGAAGACCGCGGCGGCAGCGGCCAGCGGCGCGGCGGCATTCACGAACATGGCGGCCGAAATGAAGGCCGCCGGCGACGGTGCGCAGGAAGCCGGCCAGAAGGCCGCCAGCGCGGCCGAAGCGCAGAAGGTGAAGGCAGAGGAAGCCCGAGCCACTATCGAGCGCCTGCGGGCCGAATACACGCAGGCCATCGAGACGAAGAATTTCGAGCTGGCGGTGCAGAAGCTCGACGAGCTGAAGAAGGCCAACAACGCAGCGGCCGACGCCGCTGGCGCCAACAAGAAAGCCCAAGCCGATGCGGCGGCCGAGATCGCGGCGGCCTTCCAGCGCGCAGGCGTGCAGACGAAGGCCGAGCTTGAAACCATGGCGAAGGTCGCACTGCGCGACTACGAGCTGATCCGCGACAGCGGGCAGGCGACCGCCAGCGGCCTCGGGGAAGCATGGAAGCGCGCGGCCGAGGCCGCGATCACGGCGAGCAACGGTGTGGCGCCTGGCTGGGTGCAGGCGCAGGCCGCCATGCGCGGCTTCGAGGTCGTGCTCGACAGCGCCGGGCGCGCCACGCTGAAGCTCAAGGACGCGCAGACAAACGCCACGCAGGCGGCCTTCGGTCTGGCCGGCGCCCTGCGCGAGGTCACCAACGCACGCGAGCGCGACATCGATGCGCGCGAAAAAGAGATCCAGCTCAAGCAGCGCGAAATCGCACTCGAGAACCAACGACTCGGCCGCGACGCGAACGGCTTCTCCACCGACAAGACCGGCAAGACCGTGAACGCGGGCAGCGACCTGGGCACGCTGACCGGCATCGCAGCCTTCCTCAAGAACGCCGGCATCAAGGACGATGAAACCGCCCGCCGCATCGCCCGCGAGTTCGCCGATGAGAAGGGCAACGTTCAGTTCTTCAACAACCCGGGTCAGAAGAAGTACGGCGGCGACACGCTGAGCTATGCGCTCTTGAGGGCGGCCGAGAAGGTGACCTTCTTCGGCGACGGGCAGACCCCGACCAGCATCCCCAAGCCCGAATCGAATCGCACCGTCAATCTGCAGTTGCAGCTCAATGGCCGCGACTATGGCCGTGTCAACACCGACGCCGCAGGCGCCGACGCCATCGAGGGCCTGCTCGCGCAGCTCGGCGCCGCGCGTGGCACGTCTTCTCTGCGCCCGGGGGCCTGACATGGTGGCACCGAAGTTTCACACCCTCGGCGGGCTGCAGATTCCGCGCGGCATGGTCTGGGCCGATGAGTTCGCATGGAACGCCATCGAGAAGAGCCTCGGCTACTCGGTCACGGGAGCCGCGCTCATCGATGCCGCCGTGCGCCTGGCGGGCCAGCCGATCACGCTGCAGGGCGAGGTCGAGGCCGGATGGATCAAGCGCGGCGCGCTCAAGGCGCTGAAGGCGCTGAACGAGGCGAACGCGGTCGGCGAGCACGCGCTCGTGCTGGCCGATGGCCGCGCCTTCACCGTGCAGTTCGCGCCTGGCGTGGCCGTCGAAGGCAAGCCGCTGGCGCGCCCCGAGCTGCCGGCAGATGACTACCCCTACATCGCCACCGTGCGCCTCATCACCGTCACACCGTCTGACCAATGACTATTCTCGAATCCGACCTGAAACTCGTCGCCACGCAGGTGATGGATGACGTTCCCGAAGGCGGCGGCGCGCCGACCTCGAAGGTCATCGCCGATGGCGCCAGCAATGCCATCTTCAAGGACATCTCGGCGGTGGACCGCGCGCGCGGCGACGTGTCCATCATGAAGATCGCGGCCACGGTGCAGACACTGAACACCGATACCGCCCTTGGCGGTCTGGTCATCATCTCGCGCCCGCCGCTCGATGCGAACGTGAGCCCGGCGCTCTTCTACACCGGCGACTTCTTCGACCGACGCGCGAGCATCCAGAACCGCATCGAGGCGTACACCGCCCCCGGCGAAGAGTTCAACGGCTACATGCTGTCGAACCACGTTCAGGGGCAGCGCTCGCTTCAAATCTTCCAGCGCCCCGGCGCCACGCCGCCCAACATCAACGGCACGCTGCAGATCAGCGGCGGCGGCAAGACGGAATACGTGCGCGTGTCCGATGTCTCGGTGGAACAGCGCACCTACAGCTACAGCACCGGCGGCACCTTCGTGGACTACGCCGCGCAGGTCTGCGTCTGCGAGCTGCTGGACGGCTTGAAGAACGATTACGCCGGCTCGCCCGCAAGCCGCCTGTTCGAACGCTCCGCAGTAGGCGCGGCGATCAATCGGATGCTCGTGGCGAACGCCGCCAAGTTCTACGGCATCGCGAAGCTCGCCGCGCCCGTGAGCACCGGCGACTTGTCCGCCAAGGTCAACACCATCAGCACGCAGCTCGTGCCGAGCGCGACCACCGAAATCCCGCTCGTGGACATGTCGGCCGCCGGGTCTTCGACCTCGCTCGTCGCCTCGGGCTCGGGCACCGCGACGCTGAATACCGGCGTGGTGTTTGGCCCGAATTCGATCATCACCTTCGGCAATCCCGCCTACCCGGGCTCTCTGTCGGTGGCGACCTCGGCGGGCACGCTGACCGACGACGGCGGACGCCTGAAGCTCGGCGCGCTGACCGTGGGCAGCGTGAACTACGCCGGCGGCGCGATGACGCTCGCCAGCGATGCGCCCACGATCACCGGAAACAAGGCGATCACCTTCCGCCCGGCCGGCGCGCCCATCGAGCTGGCCGACTCGACCTCCATCGCGGTGACGCTGGAAAGCCGCCGCATCAACTACCCGTTGACCATCCTGCCGCCGCCGGCGCCTGGCTCGCTGCGCGTGGCCTACCGCGCCGGCGGCAATTGGTACGAGCTGGTCGACGACGGCGGAGGGCGCCTGGCGGGCACGGATTCGAGCATCGGCAGCGGCACGGTGGATTTCGTGACGGGCACGGCCTTGCCGACGCTGGGAACCCTGCCGGACGTGGGCAGCGAAGTCATCTTCACCTGGGCGGCGAAGGCCAACTACAAGGACCGCAGCGGCACGCTCACGGCCGCCGTGTCGATCATGCTGGCGCTGGACAACCAGGCGGCGCAGGCCGGCACCGTGTCGGTGGACTGGAACGACGGCGCCGCACGCCATGCCAGCGACAACGGCAGCGGCCTGCTCACGGGCGACGCCACCGGCCCGGTGTCCTATGCGTCGAGCACCATCGAGCTGCGGCCGAACGCACTGCCAGCCTCGGCCGTGGCCTTCACGGTCAGCTACAGCCACGGTGACCCGGAGACGAAGAACTTTCCGGCGCCGGCGCGCGATGTGGATGGCGCCATCACGCTCAACCTCGGCAAGACCAACATCGCGCCGCGCTCGGTCGCGCTCGACTGGAATCTCATCCTGCAGTCCACCAACGGCGTGCCGGCCGATCAGTGGGTGCCGCAAAACTTCGCGGCAACCAAGACGGTGACGGACAACGGCGCCGGCAAGCTGGTGGATGGCGTGGGCGTTGAGTTCGGCACCATCGTCTATTCGACTGGCATCGCCAAGCTTTATCCCGAGGCCGTCGTGAGCGTGCCCGTGCCGCAATGGGCCGTCAGCCCTCAGGGCGTGCTCGGCACCGTGCTCTCCCCGAACCTGCCGGGCTTCTACCGCAACACCCTCACGGGCTACACCTACGCGAACCTCAACGCCTCGCTGCCAACCGACTCGACGGCGCTCGTGTCGGTGCGCTTCCGCGTGGCCGGTGCCGGCATCACGAAGAGCCAGACCTTCAACGCGCCAAAGCTCTTCATCAAGCTGCTGCCGAACGCCAGCGAGAAGGGCGTGCCGGGCGCGATCAACTTCACGTTCGGCGGCAAGACCTACTTCGACCGGGCCGGCTCGCTCTACACCGACCTCGACCCGGCCACGGGCGCCGCTTCGCTGGCCGGCACCTACGACTACGCGACCAACACCGCCGCGCTCACGACCTGGCCGGCCTCGGCCTCGACCTCGGTCGTCGTGAACAGCCTGCTCACGTCGCTGGACAGCCAGCCGGTCGAATACGTCGTCTTCCGCACGCCCGTGGCGCCGGTCAGCCCGAACACCCTGCAGCTCCTGGCGACCAAGCTCAACGGCGGCACCATCAACGTCACGGCCGATGCCTCCGGCTTCATCAACGGAACGAACGTGCACGGCACCTTCGATGCTGCAACGGGCGTAGGCAAGGTTCGCTTCGGCGACTGGGTGACCGCCGCCGGCAACGAGGGCGCCATCTGGTATTCGGCCGATGCGATCGGCAGCGACGGCAAGATTTGGAAGCCGGTCCCGGTCTTCGCGAGCACCATCCGATACAACGCCGTCGCCTACACGACGTTGCCCGTCGATGCGACCCTGCTCGGCCTCGACCCGGTGCGGCTGCCCTCGGATGGCCGCGTGCCGATCTTCCGCAAGGGCGAGCTCGTCGTCATCCACAACACCAAGCGCATGCCGGCGGCCGTGGTGTCGAACGGGCAGACCTTGGATGTCGGGCGCGTGCGCCTCTCGCGCGTGCGCATCGTGGGTGCGGACGGCGTCACCATTGAGACGGGCTACACGCGCAACCTCGATGCCGGCACGGTGACGTTCACTGACGTGTCGAGCTACGCGCAGCCGGTCGTAGTCGAGCACCGCATCGAAGACCTGCTGACCGTCTCGGATGTCGGCATCGATGGCCGCCTGGCGTTCGCCGGCCGTGTCACGCACGACTACAGCTCGGGCGACAGCTACGTGAGCAGCGCGCTGCCCATGGGCGATGTGAAGGCGCGTGTGTCGCTGCTCTTCGATCAGCAGACGTGGACCGGTGTGTGGTCTGACGCGCTCATCGGTAACCCTGCTGATGCCACGTTCAACGACATCGATTTCCCGATCACGGTCACGAACAAGGGTGCGGTCACCGAGCGGTGGCGCATCCAGATCAACGCCGGCGGGACGACCTACAACCTGATCGGCGAGCACCTTGGCCAGATCGTGACGGGGCAGGGCATGGGCGTGGACTGCTCGCCCATTGGTCCCTCAGGCGTGCCCTACATGACCATTCCCGCCGCCGGCTTCGGCGCAGGCTGGGCGGCGGGTCAGGTGATCCGCTTCAACACGGTGGCTGCGACCTTTCCATTCGTGCCGATTCGCACCGTGCAAATGGGTGCCGAGACGGTGCTCGACGACAGCTTCGAAATTCTGGTCCTCATTGGCGTGGACCGTCCCTGACCTGAAAACGAAAACACCCGATGACTTCTATTGTGAATACCGACGTGAAGCTGTACACCAGCGATATGGTCAATGCGCCTGCGCTGACCAACGCGAACGGCTCTTTCATCGCGCTGCTCAACGCAGTGCTGAAAGAGGGCTTCGATGTCAAGAGCATCACTTCCCTGACCGTCGCTGCAGGCGTTGCGACCCTGACATGGACGGGCTCGCATTCCGCCATTCCGCACTCGGTGATCCTCGTGGCGGGCGTGACTGGCGGGCCGGCCGGGTTCGCCGATATGAATGGCGAACAGAAGGTACAGACCAAGCCCACAGCGAGCTCGTGCACCTTCCTTACCGGGCTGCCTGACGGCGTTTACACCGGAACGATCACCATCAAGATCGCGCCTTTGGGGTGGGAGAGGCCCTTCTCCTCTGGTACGGACAAGGCCGTCTATCGCAGTGCCGACCTCGCGGGCACGCGCATGTACTTGCGCGTCGATGACACCTACGGCGGCAGCGCCCGTCTTGTTGGCATGGAGTCGATGAGCGACATCGACACGGGCACGGGTCGATTCCCCACGTCGTCTCAAAGCGCAGGTTTTCCCGAAGGCGGAGGGTGGTGGCCGAAGGCAGACGCTGGCGTGCAGCCAGCGCCGTGGGTGATCGTGGGCGATGGTCGAATTTTCTTCTATCACGTCTCCGCTTTTGTTGCGAATGGAAGTTCCTACAACAACTACATCCTGGGCAACCTGCGGGCCTTCGGAGACCTGATCGCACTGCGTCCCGGAGGTGATCCGTATGCGTGCATGCTGGGCGTGCAGCAGGGGCCGGGCACCTCGTACCCCACGTACGGAACGATCGATTCGCCCTCGACGAACATGAACTTTCTGGCCCGAGACTGGACTGGGGTCGGTTCTTCGCAGCCCAACTACTGCATGCCCTACACAGGGGGCGCTAGCCCCGTGTCAGGCATGGATTCGACGCTCGGCGTGTTTCCGAGCCGTATCGACGGTTCGATGCGCGTTTCGCGCAAGTTCATGTCTCAGTACCAATATGGTGATGCTCCGCGCGCAGACGTTCCCGGCGTGCTTTCGATCCCGCAGTCTGGCTTGGGCGGGATGCAGCACAAGAGCATCTTTGACGGCACCGCCGAGCTGACAGGTCGAAAGCTGCTCGGATTGATTGTGTCCAACGGTGGCCCCCAACAAGTGCCTTCGCCTGCCAACGCGGGGATGATATTGCTCGATGTCACGGGGCCGTGGCGCTGATGGCTGCGACCTTTCCGCCGGTGGCGCTGCTGCATCTCAACGGCAGCAACGGTTCGACCGACATCCTCGACGTGATGCGCAATATGTGGACCGCGAGCGGCGGCGCGCAACTCACGACGGCGGACTCGAAGTTCGGCGGGTCGTGCCTGGCCTTTGATGGTGATGGGGATTTCGTCAGCATGGCGGGCTCGCTTGCCCTCTATTTCGACGGGAACGACTTCACCATCGAAGCTTGGGTCAAGCCGACCAACACCGGGCGGGAAATGGTGATGCTGGACTACTACCAGTCGGGCAACGCCACTTGGCAGGTGCTGGTGACCTCGGGAGGCAAGTTGTCCTTCTATGGTTGGACCGGTTCAACGACGAATTACCTCGTCACCGGTACTTCCTCGATCTGGGGCGCATGGCACCACATTGCAGTGTCGAAGCGCAGCGGCGTTCTCTATCTATTCGTGGATGGCGTGCTCGAAGGCAGCGTGACGCACAACGCCGCATTCACTGCCAACCCTGGCTTCTTTGCGCTGGGTGCGCAGGTCTCGTCTCGGAATCCCGCATATGACTATGCGGGCCTGATGGATGAGGTGCGGGTGATACGCGGAGACGGGCTCTACGTGAGCACGTTCACGCCCCAGACCGCTCCGTACCCTGATGAGGTTCGCCCCGTCGTTTTGAGGAAGGAAGGGCTTCTCCCTGGCGGTTTCGTGGCGGCGTCTTTCTCGGGCGTGGTTCCGCTGCGCAGGGAACGTCTTTATCGCAACTTCAACAATCTGGGCGCGGAGGGGAGGCTGGTGGGCACCGTCAAGGAAAAACACACGCCGGAAAACACACCGTTGCGCCGCAGGGTGAGATTGATCCGAGAGCGGGACGGCGCTACCGTCGGCGAGACGTGGAGCGATGCCGCCACGGGCGCCTATGCCTTCACGAACATCGACGCCGCCGAGGCTTACACCGTGATTTCGTATGACCACGAGCACAACTATCGGGCCGTGGTCGCAGACAACCTGACGGTTGCCAGTGGCGCCGTGGAGCTGGTGGCATGAACGTGCTCGCCATCAACTTCATGCTGACGGCGCTCATGACCTACATGGGCACCGGTGCAAAGCTCAAGGTGTATGCCGGCGTCAAGCCCGGTGCCGGCGGCGCTGAGACGACGCTGCTCGCATCGGCCGTCCTTGCCGACCCCGAAGGGGTGGTGAGCGGCGGCATGCTCGCGCTCGCGCAGGCCGATCCGGCCGGTGATATTGCCCTGGGCACTGGTGTTGCAACGTGGGGGCGACTTGAAACGGCCGATGGCGTGTGGGTCGAGGACTTCACGGTAAGCGGTCCGTCCGGCAGTGGTCAAGTCAAGATCACGACGGTAGACCCCGCACCGGGTGAGCCAGAGGGCCAAATCTACGCGGGCGGAAAGTTCTTGCTCGGGACGGTGGTCCTCGGTGCCTAACGATCTCGTCTTCGACAGGGCGCCGCTGATCGGCTCGCCGGTTGGGCTTGTCTTCGGCGAAGACGCTGCTGCGCCTAGCGGTGCTGTCTATGCGTCGGGGTTCATCGCGCTGCCGTCGTTTCTGCTGCTCGGCGAGGCTTTCGCGAAGCGCCCTCCGACGAATGTTGCGAGCGGCCGCATCCTCTTGCCCACGTTCGCGCTGTCTGGATCGTCACGGTACGACAGTGCGGTGTTTCGGCCTCTGGTCGGCAGGGCGGCGGCCAGCTGGCAAGTCGCGAGGCAGATCGAGGGCGGCGCGGCCGCGAAGCATCAGAGTGCGCAGCGGGCACACGTCGGGCGCGTGTCCGCATGGCAGACCGCCGCGCCGGCATCGTTTAGCACTGCGACGGCCTGGCAGGACTCAAGTCGGGCGCGTGCCGCTGCCGCCGCGAGGTATCAGACGGCCCGCCAGCTCGAAGCCGGCACCGGTATCCGCCATCAGGAGGCGGTGCGTGCGCGCACGGTCGCTGCTGCGCGCTGGCAGGAGGCGCAGCGCCTGGCGCCGACGCCCGTCGGCGTGCGCTATCAGGAGGCCGAGCGCCTGCTACGCGGGGTGCGCGCGAGCTGGCAAGAGGCGCAGCGCCTGCAGGCCAAGCATGCCGACCGCTTCGGGCCGGCCTTGCAGCTTGATGTCGGCAGCGTATCGCGCTGGCAGGCGGCCATGTATCCGCTTCCGGGCGGCTCGATCATCGTTCCGCCCGTCGATGAGCCCTGCTACGAGCCTTCAGCGCACCTCATCTTCCGCGAGCGCCCGCAGTACAGCGCCGCACTCGTTTTTTCATGTGAGCGGCACATCGTGCCGCCGGGCACGGTCGTCGTGCCTGTATTGGAGGTCTACACCGTGCAGAACAGCATCAGCCTCGTGCGCCTCGACAGCGGCGAGGCGTTGGAGGCCTTGGCCTTCTCGATGAGTCTCGACGCCTCTTCGTGGACGTGGCGCTGGTCGGCGACGCTGCCGGCCGCCGCGTGGCCTGTCATCCGGCGCGGCATCCATGCCGCACCGGTAGACATCCTGGCGACCGTCAACGGCGTGCCGTACCGGCTGGCCGCGACCGACTGCAGCAGGGATCGCCGCTTTGCCGATGGCAAGGTGAGCGTGCAGGGCAAGGGCCGCGCCGCCGGCCTCGATGCCCCATATGCACCGATCCTCAATCACGCAGCGGCAGGCACGCGCAGCGCCGCGCAGCTGCTCGACCTGGCGCTGACGCTCAACGGCGTGAACATCGGTTGGGGCATCGACTTCCGCCTGACCGATTGGGCCGTGCCCGGTGGAACCTGGGCCTTCAAGGGGAGCCACATCGGAGCCGTGCTCGACATCGCGAGCGCGGCCGGCGCCATCGTGCAGCCGCACGCGACCGAAGCGACGCTGCGTGTGCTGCCGCGCTATCCGGCTGCGCCGTGGTACTGGTCCACCCTCGGGCCTGACTTCGTGCTGCCGGCGGCGGCCGTGGAGGTCGAGGGCATCCAGCCGCTCACGAAGCCGGACTACAACCGTGTGTTCGTCGCCGGTACCACGAAAGACGGCGTGATGGGGCAGGCCACGCGCAGCGGCACCGCCGGCGACAGCGTGGCCGACATGGTGACGCACCCGCTCATCACGCACAGCGATGCCGTCATGCAGCGCGGCCTTTCGATCCTCTCCGACACCGGCGCGCAGGCGAATGTGTCGCTGAGCCTCCAGGTACGCCCGGAAACCGGCGTCATCCATCCGGGCTCGCTCGTGCAATACGAAGAGGGCGCCGAGACCTTCCTCGGCCTCGTGCGCAGCGTGGCCGTGAACTGGCAGCGCCCGGTGTTGCGCCAGTCGATCACCCTCGAAACCCACATGGAGGCATGAGCATGGCCTCGACGAATCCCTACGCCGCATTCCTCGACCTGCTGCCGAGCTATCCGCTGCAGATCGCAACGATCACCGCCATCGATGGCGACGTGGCTCGCCTGGCGCTGCCCGGCGGTGGCGTGCTGACCGCGCGCGGCGAAGGCGCGGTGGGCGATCAGGTCTTTGTGCGCGATGGCGTCATTGAAGGGCAAGCGCCCTCGATGCCCTTCGTTCAAGTCGAAATCTAAAGAGAGAAAGAGAAGAGGCACCTCATGGACGTGGGCGACATCGCCGGCAATCCGATCGCGCAGCTTGCGTTTCTGATCCTGTCGGCCGCCGGTGGATACAAGGTCTGGCGCGCACAGCAGCCGACCGAAGCGAAAGAGCGCGCCGACAGCTCAGGGCAGATCGCGGCGCTTGCGACGTGGAAGGAACTGCTCGAAGGCGAGCGCGCGGCGCGCGTGAAGGCCGAAGAGCGCGCCGACAAGTTCGCGGCCGAGCGCAATGAAGCGCTTGAACAGGTTTGGGAGATGAAGGGCCAGCTCAAGGCCATGAACGAGAACCTTGCCGCGCACATGGCCGAACTGGGCTCGCTGCGCGATCAGGTTCGCCAGCTTCAGGAGCAAATCCATGCACCTCAATAACTCGCACATCGATTCGGATCGCGCGCCGCTCGACGAACAGCCGCGCGTGCGCGTGCCCCGCCAGTGGCGCCGCCTGCTCGAAACCGTGGGCGTCGTCGGAAGCCTCTTTCTGGGTGGCCTCGGCACCGGCTATTTCTGGTCGGCCCGCAATGCCGAGGCGCAGGCCCTGCGCCAGCGCGAAGACCACCTGGCCGAAATCGCGCGCCTGCGCGAAACCTTCGATACGAGCCTCAAGGCCCTTGCCGTCCGCGTGGACCAAGCAGCCGGCACCGCGGCGAATGCCGCCCTGACAGCGGGCGAGGCCGCGAGCACGGCGCAGACCGCCGCACAGACCGCCAACCAAGCCGCCAAGACGGCAGCAAAGGAAATGAAGAAACCATGATCGACACTCAAACCCTCATCGACTGCACCGGCGCTACGCGCGCCAACGCCGAGCGCTACGTGGTGCACTTGGCGGACGGCATGAACCGCTTCCGCATCCACTCGGACAACGCGATGGCGTGCTTTCTCGGGCAGCTCTCCATCGAGTCCGAAAACCTCTCGAAGGTCGAAGAAGACCTCTACTACACAACGCCAGCGCGGCTGCGCGAGATCTTCCCGAGCCTCTTCGTGCAGGGCGGCTACCGCGCCGAGGATTACGTGCGCAACCCGCGTGCGCTAAGCATGCTCCGCTACAAGGGCTTCCACGGGCGCGGCCTCATTCAGTTGACCTGGGAGGATGCCTACGCTGCAGCGGGCCGAGCGCTCAGTGCTGACTATCGCGGCAATCCCGGGCTCCTGCTGCAGCCGGAGCATGCTGCGCTCTCGGCGTGCTGGTTCTTTGCGGTCTTCAAAGATTGCCTGCCGGCGGCCGAGCGTGGCGATGTCTACGACATCACCGGGCGCGTCAACGGGCCGAAGCGGCTGAAGCTGGCCGAGCGCAAGGCGGCGACGGCCCGGGCCTACAAGGTGCTGAGCAAGTGAGCCCGGCGCAAGCGCTGTTGTTGGCGCTCGGGCTGAGCGTGGCCGGCAATGCCGCGCTCGGCTGGGCGTGGATTGGTGCGCGTGAGAAGGCGGCCACGTCGGTGCTGCAGCGCGACGATGCGCGAGCGGCGGCATCGGCCTGCAGCGATGCGACGGAAGACCTTCGCGAGCTGGCCGACAAGCGCGCGGCCGAGGCGAAGAAGGCGCAGGCCGCAGCGCGTTCGGTCGCGCTCGGCCATGAGGCCCGAGCGCAGACGATTCTCGCGACGCCGGCGGCCGTGCCCGGCGATGCCTGCGCGAGCGCACAGGCGCGAATTGACGGATGGTTGAAGGGGAGGGCAGGGCAATGAGGTTTTGGGCGCGTGTGTGGGCCGCTGCGGGCCTTTGCGCGGTGCTTGCTGGCTGCGGGGTGGCGCCGCTTCAACCGGTGAAGACGCCGATTCCCATCGAGTGCCGTGTGCAGCGGCCAGCGCGGCCGGCCATGCCGACCGGGGCGCTTGCGCCTGGCGTCGATCTTGATCGCTTCGCGGCGGCTGCTATGGCCGAGATTGAACTGCGCGAGGGCTACGAGCTGGAGCTAAATGCGGCGCTCGATGCGTGCACGTCGCAGATTGCGGGGCGGCGCGGGCGGTAGACGGCCGCCTATTGCAGCGCCACCTCGGTGCCATCGGCTGCCACCATGACGCCCGGCGAGGCCTCGTCTATCTCGATAGGCACGCCCATGTGCTTGGTGACGCTCATGTCGCGCCCGCCCGGGATGGTGATGAGCTGCAGGCAGCGCAGGTACTCATCCCGCAGCGCCGGGCTCAGCACGAACTTCTTCGGGTAGGCGTTGTTGTGGGCTCTCCAGTGCGCGGAGAGCTTGTCGGTCATCTGCAAGTACAGGGTCGTCATCGGTTCATCGTAGCGATCGGTGTCAATTGTTGAAAATCCGTTGCCCTTGACTTCACTACGGTCCACGCGCATGGTGGGAGCACCTTTTTGCTCGCGCCAATCATCGATCCTGGTGCCACGCTTGTACTGAGTGGTAAGGAGAATGCGGCATGGATGGGGAAGCGTTTACCCACGAGGGCAGGTGCGGGCTGTGGATTTGCTCGATCTACTTGGTAAGGACCGCTGAAGATACCTTTAGCGCGGTGGCAGATATCGGCTTAGCAGGTAGGCATCGAGTCAAACTCGTGCTCAGCGTCCCTCGAACGACTCACTCAGTCGGCATCGCACGTTTGAAGCGCAAGTGCATCGAGTGGATCGTCAAGACTGAAGATGAAGATGTTCGCTTTCAGCCCTCCGGATGAGCGGCAGGCTGCAGCGATCTTGAGGCGCCACCCGTGGGCGTGCGCGCAATCGCCGGGTATCGCTAAATCGTGGTCTTTAGTGTTGATTTTGAGGTCGTGACAGGCGTCAAAAAACCCTGTGCGTGACATTTTTCACGGATCGCGGCGAAGTAGCGCGTATGGTTGGCTCTTCGCTGCGAGCCACTGATCACCAATTCGGGTGCCACGCCTGTAGGGAGTACTGGAGTTGCGTATGGGTGCCGTACACATTCACGCTGGCAAGACGGGCGACTGGTCCTTCACAATTTCCCAATCCGGAGTCAAGGAAGGTAGCTACTCCGGTACTGCCGACATCAGTTTCGAAGGGCGGCACCGGTGCAAGCTCGTGCTGAGCGGCCCCGATCTCTCTCTGCAACTCGGCGACGACAAGCTGAAGCGGAAGTGCATCGACTGGATCGAGAGGCGAGAGGCCGAAGCCGACGACGTGAGCCGGTCGAACGAGCGCGAGGAAGCCTGACCGCCTGAGCTGCAGGATGCAGGAGGCGCCGAGCCGTTACGCTCGGCGAATCTCCACTGGCCCGATGCCACTGTAGACGGTGGCTCCGTCCTTCAACGACGTAACCGTCCAGCGCTCAGCGCCGTGGCCGGGCGTTACCTTGTAGTCGCCCAGCGTTAGCGGCAGGGCGCGTTCCTCTCGCTCGGTGCTGCTGTACCAGGCCGGCACGCAGAGGACGGTGGATTCAGAGGGAAAGAATTCGGCTTGGCTCATCGTTCGATTGTCGGGGCCTAGAACAGGTTGCCCGTGGGCGCCGGCGGAGCATCTGGATCAGCGAGTGGCGGCTCGGCCGGCTTGGTCTTCTTCGTGCGCGGCGGCAGCGGTGCCGGGAACGCATCGAGCTGCCCCATCCATTGCTTGAAGAACGAGGGCGCCTCGGCGACCGGGCAGGTCAGCCAGCGGTTGTACTGCTCGGGGTCGAGGATCACGACCATGCGCTTCTCGTCCTCGGGCCGGTGGAAGCGAGACATCACTGGATGCCCGTCAGCGTTGACGGTCAGCATCGCGAAGCTAAACATCTTCTCGCCGGACTCAGGGTCGGTCCACTGTTCCCAGATGCCAGCGATTCCCATGGGCACCTCGCCCGGCTGCTGGATGCGCCAGCGCTCGGCCTTCCCACTCTCCCAGTTCGGCTCGAAGATGCCCTCGGCCGGGATGATGCAGCGCTGACCCTTCTTCCAAGCGCTGCGAAAGCTCGGCAGGCTGGCTACCGTCTCCGTGCGCGCGTTGTACGTCTTGCGACCGTAGGCGAGTTCCTTTGCGAACCCAGGCAGGAGGCCGAAGGCGCCGTCATCGACGCGGCGATTGCCGGAGCCGTCCTCGGCCAGCCGGATGAACGGCGCCAAGCCGGTTGGCCAGGTCAAAATCGGCCCCTCGTTGTCCTTCCGAGCGACGCCGAAGAAGGACAGCATGCGATCGCCGCGGGACACGGCTTCATAGTTGCTGCACATGATGGCTCCTCAGGCGGGCATGTCGTCATCGTTCACATCGAACCCCGACGATGATCGCGGGTTGTGGCGGGCGAGAGCGGCGTAGGCCTCGTCCTCGTGGATCACGCACCACCAAGTTTGCCGCACGTGGTTCGGCTTGCTCTTGAGGGCGCGAAACGTAATCTCAAAGCCAGTGAGCATGATGCCGCCGTCCTTGATTGCCAAGATGCGCGCGTAATGCAGCGTTTCGAGCCATTCCTTCTCTCGATCCTTCACGCTCAACAGGCGCGCGTCCCACGACCGGCCATAGTGCGCCGGATCGGCCTTCCTGAAGTCGAGCCAGCCCAGCACTCCGGCCTCACCTTCGACCTGTGAGCGAGAGAGCCAGTTGCCATTACGACGAAGACGGATGACATGAGAAAGCACTGTACAAGCATACAGTGATTGAGTCGCAAGCCTATGTCCGAAAACGGCTGAAATCTGCCGAATTCGCTGTCCGAAAGCGCTGGTTTGTCCCGGTCTCGTCCCGGTCAATAAAAAAGCCGTTGAATATCAACGGCTTGCTGGTGCCTCGACAGGAATCGAACCTGTGAAAAACTACTCTATTATTTCAAATAGTCGTTCCGGTCTCCAAATGTGCCCGGAAACGTAATCATAGAATTTACCTCGGACCGTAATTGCTGCCCTGTTAAAAACTGGAATCGTGCTTAATGGGAGCTTGAGGTCTGCAATCCTTGACACCACCTGCGGATTGTTTTGGTAAAAACTCTCGGTAAGAGTTTGAGCGAGTACAGCTTCGGTGGCATACACAGGCAATTTCTCTGAATACTGCTTATCTTGCAGAGACCGATTCCGCGATCTTGCGAGAAGTATTAGCGCGCCGAGCCGATTGCGCTCCAAGCCGAAATCAAATTCCGTAGAAAAGTCATTGTTCTTTCCAAGGTGTGCAAAGACCTGCTCCGCTCCTGTAGAAAGGATGTGTTCGATGTCAAAGGTCTTATTTCCCTTTCCGCGCTGAATATATCCATCGAATCCGACTCGGTTGGTAGCAAGGAGTTCTTTTTCCAAATAATCGGCGACTCGTCCGAGTATGTGCAAGATATCTGGGATGGGATTTCGGTAATACGCCATGCGAGAAATTGGTATTGGTCGCTCGTCCATGACACGAAAGAGTTCTTCGTAGAAGACATTGGCAATGTCCCCAATGGATTTGCGCCGGATGTTTCTTGTTACTTCGAACAGCGGATCACGAAGATTGTTGTAGGTGGTGTCTTGGTTGTTTGCGATTCGGTGAGTGGCAAGGCAGTCGAGAAAATAGCTCACAAGCGCAATCTTCTTGTTTTGCGCTGTCGGGCTATCAGACGAGTTCGCGCATGCTAATACAAGCATGGCTTGCAGCGTCAAATCTCTAGTCCCATTGAAATAGACGTGGGGGAACTCTTCGCTGTAGTTTTGCTCAGCATTTTTGATTTTTACGTAGAGCTCAACAAAGAAAGGGAGGTCTACGGTCAGGAGCCTTAAGTAGTCATCGGACGTTAGGAGCCCCAAGTCCTGTCGATTGTCTACGACCCACCGATGGTAGGCCTCGCTGATGATTTCGAAATCACCTGGCAAAGCACCTTTTTGCTTTCCGCGTGACGACTTCGCATACTGGGCGCGAAGCCATGTTTTGAAAAATGTCGATTCTTCATCGGAGCCTAAGTTCGCAAGCTTGGCAAGCGAAACTTTCCATGTTTGATGGGCCACGCCGTTTTGCTCATTGTCGGGTATTGCTGAGAGCAAATAGCCTTTCAGTAGATCGATTGGACTTAGTTTGAGTCCCCGGTCGTTCATGGTGACAAACACCTTGTGCCCGTCTTGCTCCCTTGGGACATTGATCTCAAAGAGTTCGATCCGCTGGCTTAGATAGTCGACAAAATAGGGAACGACCTTTTTGTCGAAACGTCCTATTGCCTGTTCGACATGGCAGAAGAGTTCAAATATTCTTCTGGAGCCGCTGTCAAGGTCTGGAATGGATTCCACCGCCTCATCGAGCGAAGGCCCGGTATCGTCCTTATGATCTATAAGAATTTCGAAAAGGGCTTTGCGCGGTGGGTCAAAACTTATGTTGAACTCGTTTTGCCCAAAAACATTTCTACGCAAAAGAGAGCCAATGTCAGAGATTCCAAGAGTTGGATCCTTTTTTGCCATGCGGGCAAAGTAGGAAATAATCAGGGCTAATGTCGTGATTCTTTGCTGCCCGTCAACAATCGTCCGCATTCCGTCTGGTGCCGGGGTCGTAATAATCGTGCCCAAAAAATAGGGATCGTATTTTGCGACAGCATTGCGCCCGTGGTTTTCTTCGTAATTTTCAAAGAATGCTTCTTGAATATCTAGAAGCAGCTCTTGAAAATGTTTGAGTTCCCATTTGTATTCGCGCTGGTATGATGGCAACGAGAATCTTTGCTCTAAGCACTGGTGGACGGTTCTTCGGTCAGCGGAAATTTCCATGGGCAAGTCTCCTGTGTAAGATGATGCTTACACAGGTTTCAATGCCAGTCCAGACACGAATTGGGTAGGTCCACACGGAAGGGCAGGCCTGTAGACGAGTTTTGGAATCGACACTGCGCGCGGGCAGCCATGCGCAGAAGCAAGAACTGCAGCAGGAAAATGATGGTACCGAACATGGCATTTTCCGCGTAAGTAGTTGATCGAAAAGGATATTCCGATTCCACACTCTCCGCCAGGATCAATCTCTGGCAGTTTTTAAAAGTCCCGCGCAGTTCCTGCGACGGGACTTTTTCATTGGCAGATGTCTTTTCACCGCAAGAGGCATCTGTCTTCGCGCTCCTCCAGCCC